>JABLTN010078432.1_pt1 | contig 16108 bp, 12 predicted proteins | sample 7160141 | NCBI WGS metagenome assembly JABLTN01 (sample SAMN14651226, study PRJNA627086) | human gut metagenome | isolation source: feces | host: Homo sapiens | reverse complement strand
TAGTTTCCTTTTTAAACATTGGAAATTTCATATACTTTTCAATTCCGTTCTGTTCACAGAAAATATAATTGTTGTATGAGCCATATCCAGCATCTCCCAAAATCACTCGCACCACATTTTCTATATTTTGATTTTTTAATAATTTAAGATCACCTCTTAATACTTTATCTATAAGATCCTTAATAAAATTCTTTGTGTACTGCTTTTCACTAAATTCATCATTCAGATTACAGTTCTCCCTCTTTAAAAAATTATTATTTATACACTCCTTTACTGTTGAACAAAACATTTCGCTTTTAAACTTTATTTTCACTGAAAAATCCAGACCATCTGAATCATCAGAATCTTTTTTCATATTATTATTAACCATATTTGCATAATCGTAATGTATTTTTTTATAGTTATCAACTGATTTTGAAACATCATCTAATAATTTTTCGTATTCATTTTTTTTCGTATCTATTTTTTTATTATATGAAACAACCTCCTCATATTTTTGGCTTTCTTTTTTTATTTGTTCTGTAATTTTTGTAAATGTTTCATTTTTTTTAATTTTCTCAAACAGAACCTTAATAACCTCTCTTTCTTTCTCTAACGTCTTTACTGCAGTATTTTTTCTTACTATTAATCTTGTTGCCAGATTTCCCTTTTTCTCAACCCATTTCTTTTCAGCTTCTTTCATTAATAATTGCTGAAATTCTTGAATCATAATAAGCAATTCTTCTGAGAATGAATCTTTTATATCCACTTTCACAAACGGCATTTCCAAATTTTTTAATGAGGCAATATCTTTATCACATTCCTTAATAATAGCTTCTGACTCTGCCATTTTTTTAATTGATGCATCATAAGTTTTTACCTCTTCTTCAGTAATTGCTGCATCTTTGGAAATAAACTCTTTTTGCTGATTTAATTTATCTATTTCTTTTTCTATTCCAATCTCTGTGCCTATTTCATTTCTGGAATTAATCAATTCATTTATCTCTTCCTGAATGTGTAATAAGTCATATATTTTTTTGTCTAAATCCGGCTTATAATTTTTTACTTTATGTTCCATTATTTCATAAGCATTCTTGCACTCTTCATTCAACATAACAATATCTTGAATAATTTTATCAATTTCTGATGTCTGTTCTCCTCCTTCCGTCAGTCGATTTAAATATGTTTGTGGTATATATACAATCTTATGTGTCATATCGGGCTGACCATTTTTACTTATCTCTCCATCTTTCCATATTACTTCGACATTTTCTATTTTTTTGGAATTTAATTGTGATACTGCAAGTTTGTCCTCTACTTGCTTATTATCAATCGCACGAGCAATATTTTGAAGAAGCAATGATTTTCCAGTCGATTTCCCTCCTATAATGCATGTAAGCTGATCGTTAAATACTATTGGATCTGATGAAAAATCCATATCATCAATAACAACCTTTTCGATAACATGATATCCATATTTTTCCTCTGGTTTGGTTTCACTTATTCTAACTCTTACCTCTGGTTCATATATTGCTTGTTTTAATCCATTAAATGTTGGATCAGCTTTTATCCAACAATATTTTTTATCATTTGGCTCAAAAATTTTTTCTAATGAATGTGAATCTGATCCATGAAAACATGGTTTTAACGAACCATAATTATGAATAACTGCTTCTACACTATCGACTCCTTTACCGCAAAAATATTTAATATCTTTAGCATTTGCTGAAAAAATGAAATCACATAATTTATACACTGCTCTTTTAGTTGCTACTAATTGTCCTCCATTTTCACCTCTATCAATTCCTGAGGCTCCATCTGTTGATTTATTAGATACCCCTATTAGTGTATTTTCCCGTAAGTTCTGATCTTTTTGAAACAATTCATAAACATCTTTATATGATAATATAAAACTGTCAATTCCTTTTAAATACGCTTCCTCGTCAGTCTTAGCTCCCAATGATTTGCCCAATAAAATCAATTCTTCTTTAGAGCCGCCATACTCTCTATCTCCACTTTGAAATTTCAATTTTGAAAAAAAGCGTGCTTCAATCTCATCTATAATTTCAGGATTGAAAATAAAATGAATATTTACAGGTGAATCAGTTCCTGTCGGCGTTATACGCATTTCAACGTTAGGAAAGCATACCATATCCTTTGGTAATCTATTATCTTTTAATATTTTCTTATAATTTTCAATTGAAAAATAATCCGTAATTCCTATTACTGTTACTTTTTTACTCTCATTAGACTCATTCACATACTCATTAATTGCCGTATAGAAATTTTCCCATTTTTCTTCAATTGTTTTCCCTTTATAATTATCATTTTTCTTTGTTTCAGGCGTATGTACATGTAAGTCCCATCTTCGCCATTCAGATCCTTTTTCAAACATATTCATCTCTCGCTTCTTTATTTGTATTTATCAATTCATCGACCTTGTCAGACGAATTCTATACTTAATTATACTAATAGTTTCTTTCTAGCATCAATGTATCATTATCCATTTTTCTATTATACTTCCTAATAATTTCATTGTTTGCTTATAACACATTCTTATACTAATTTATTTTTATTGTACCATAATTCACATACAAATCTTATTGTTTCGAGTTCTATCGATCTTTTTCGATTATTAATAAACTTACTATTTTTTCTAAACATAAATACTTTTATCCTAATTTGCCAATTAAATTATACATCAAAAATACTTAATTGTGATTCTCGTAATGATCCAACTTTTCTAATATTTATCTTATCCTCCGCTTCTATATGTCCGCATAGTAACGGCGACATAGGATCATGTTTTGCTGAATTTGTTTCCACACTTTTCGGACTATAATTTGCATAGCAATATACGCATCCATTTTTGCATGTATTATATGCACCTATTTCAACGCTCTCTATACACCCACATTCTGTACGTTGATTTTTATCTTTTTTTGCTTTCAACCTACACCCTATAATTTTTTCAATTAACTCTTTATCAATACAAGAATTGTGTACTATTCCACATTCTCCCAAATCTATTTTTTCTGCACAACTCCCAATCTCCATATGATTCTCATCCGCTATCCGCCACAATTTTTTGGCAAAATTTTTTAAAGCTTCTTCATCTAAATCATACATCGCAATCTTGTTCATGTTTTTTTTGTTCTTAGGATATATATCGACAAAACTAATCACACATTTTTCTGTATATCCATTTAAAGCTTTTGCAATACTTTCAAATGCTTTTAAATGATAGTCTACAGTGTATCTTTCAGAAAAAAAAATGGGATCATATCTCCAAATAACTTTTTGCTTTCCTATTTTCCTAGATAATTCTTGAAATATTGGAATCATTGATGTTTTTTTATTTGGTAAATTCATCTCAATATCTTTTGCATATCCAGTCAATGTAAATTGAAAATAATAATTATACTTGTTTAGCTCATCTAATCTTTCTATCATTGGTAATGGATTTTTAGTCCAAAATACGATGCAATCAACAAGATCCGGAGTTATTTTTATTTCGCTTATTTGATGATAGTTCATTGGATTTCGTACACATAAAAAACCTTCTTTTATTCTATTATAAAACCATTCAGAATAATAATTCGGAATATCCGTTCTTCTACTTACACTCAATATCATTTTTTCACTACTTCCCTTTTTATAAATATTTGTGCACTAGCACAACTCTCAAATGGATTATACGCATTTTTTATTTCTGCAGAAATATCATCAAAAATAAGCTCACTCTTTTTATATTCTATCCCATATTTATAATAACTGTTCTTATTCATATTTCTAAAATATCTTCTTTGCACTATTTTGGGCTCACTTATTTTTGACTCCAATATGTCAAAAAATTCTCTTCCCCCACCATATTGTGTACTCAAATTAATATCATTACAAAAAATATAAATTGAATTCTCTGCACATGAATTCAAAAAAAACGCCAATTTATCAATGAACTGTATTATCTCTTCTTCATTTGAATGTTTATACATATCTGAAAATACATATTGAAAAATTAACACATCTGGAATCCAATTACCTTCAATAATAACATCTACTAATTCTAATATATCTTTCTGGTAAAATTTAATTCCATCTCCAAAATAATTCTTAATGTCTTTCCAAATACAACTCCAAACGCTTCCTAACGGATCAATTCCTCTATATTGTAACTTCTCAAAATTGAGTATTCCACTTTCCTTAAGATAATCAACTGCTGCTAACTCTGTACAAGGTCCACATCCAACTGACATAATCTTTAATTCCTTCTTTTTTCTTATATCCGCAAAAAGCTTTAATCCATAAACTATTTCAGAGGCATATCTATATGCATATTTACAATAGTAACAATCTGCCATATGAGGGCAATCATATTTACGTGGTTCAGGTGCACTATTTGGAAAATGTACATATTGCAAACATCTCTGACAATTTCTTGGACAACTTTTTCCATATGAACAATCCACACATTGCTCATGTTTTCTCTGAAACTCATCTCTATAAGAACACTTTTCAAGTAAGTCATATAAAAGCATATGTTCTCCTTTTTTCGTACTTTTTTATTATTATACAACTTTTTTGATTGTTCTTATATTTTTTTACATATTATATATTTATTTTTCTCTCTTTCCAGCCTGCGGCAATGGTCTCCCCAATTTCTTTGCCACCTCACATTTCTTATTATACAGTCTTTCCAAAACAGACGTCTTTCTTTTTCCTCTTACTATTCCCTGCTTCTGCATTAAATCACTTATTCCCTCATCACCCCTATCATCTTTCTTTCCTTCGCCAACCTCCACGTTATGTAAACCATTTTCATTTTCCAAATGTAGATAGCAGGCTTTCATACGTTTTGCAAATCCTGTATTTTCATTTTTCTCTAGCCTTTCCTTTAAACCAGATATTTCACGAATTTTCCTTTTTGCATCTTCGTCAAATCCATTCTTACAATAATCTACAATCAACTTCCCATATTGATCCAATATAACTGCAACCGATTGTTTTCCATACTTCTGATTCTCCATCAGGAAATACTGTTTCCCATCAAAAATTAGATAATCAACACTTCTCCACTTTCCATTATGATTTTCTATCTTATAATCCACTGTATCTGCATGAATTACTGCATCTGGATCGGATAATTGTATAAAACCCGGAACAGGAATCAGTGTTTCAAGATCTACAAAATAAGATGTTACCATTCCAGCTCTATTAACTACAATTACATCTCCTATTTCCAGTTTATTCCCTGGCTCTATCTCTTTCTCTAATTTTTTTCTCAATTGAAATACTTTTTCTTCGTCCTGCAGGATGCCAAAATAAATCTGCTCATAATTTTCTGCTCGAATATTCTGTATCTGATCACCTAGTTTCTCATGGATTGACTCCCTGATTTTACTCCTAATTTTCGTTTCTTTTCCTCTGTAAATAACAAATTGATTCATTCTCTTCTTCCCTTCATAATTCTATTTTTGTTGTATTTCTTTTTACTGTTGCCTGTATCATTTCCGATTTTTCAAAACTCTTTACATATCTTTTTGCTTGATCTACCACCTGATTTATCATCGGATGATCCATAAAACTACCTTCTTTTTCTAATCCTATTACCCTATTTAATCCTTGAATCAGTGTAAATCTCCCTTCATATTTTCCATTTACTGTAAGTTTAAAGCCGATTCCTCCGTCTTCAAGAAATCTATCCTTTTTTAGTTTTTCATAAATTTTGATTGCCTCTTCAAATGTCTCAATATTCTCATGATACTCACCTAAAATGGGAAAATCATCACATTCTGCAGCATAAAAGGATAATTTTACATCTTTTTCAACTATTGCATTATGCCGGTCAACTTCTTTTTGAATGATCTCCAGAGTCGACTCTAACTTTCTTCCCAACGAATCCATTTCTATAAGTTCTGAATTTACTCTATCTTCACCGTTGATATTAGACAAAAGGGTTACATGGTCTCCACTCATTCCATCTATAACCATCTCAAATGTTTTTGTCGTTGATTGCATGGCAAAGTATGCATCCAATCCTTTTTGTAAATCATCATAAGTAGATAACGCCAAATGTCCACCACGTGTATCGTCTGCTATGTAATAATATTGATCTTTTTTAATTTCTTCAATTTTCTCTGACAGCTGCTCTATGAAAGTTCCAGCTGTCTGCTTAATCAGATTTAATGAGTCTTTTAGTTCTTTCATTTCTCTGCCACTTCCCCAAGTCGCAATGTATGGAAATGAATAATCCGATGTATCTAATCCAAAATAATTACATACTATATATGCTACACTTTCTGCCTCAACTTCTTTCGTTTGACGGTCTTTCTCCCCCTCTTGCATCTTATCTCTATTATGAAGAATGGCATGTGCACATTCATGAATAGCTGTTTTCATAGTCTGGCTTTCACTCATTCCTCTTCTGATCACAATTTCATTTTGCTCTAAATGATAATATCCTTTTGCTCCACTCTCGATTTCATCATACCGGATAGACACAGGACTTATTTTCATAACCGCATCCATAAAAGTAAAAAATTCTTTTACGTGACCTGTTAAATCAAACACCTCTATTTTAGGTATGGGTTCCCCTTCTGTCTGCTCAATATCAAATACTGTGCTGATCTTAAATTTGGGAATTGTAGCTTCTACCTCCTCTTTCATGGGCTCTCCGTCTTCGCCTTTTATGATTTCTTTTGTAATCGGATCTCTCTTGACTCTCTCAGACTTCACTCTCACAGGAATAGGTGCAAGAATCTTAATCCCTTTTTCTCCCTTTTTGACCTGCCGTCCCATTGTCTGCCATTTACGATACCCAGCAACCAAAGAAGCATCTGGTTTCTGCGCATAAATAAGAATTGTATTATTCAGACTATACTGATGAAAAGAACTTAAAAATTTCAAATATTTTTTATAATTTTCACTCGACAGAATATCATTTACTCCCCGTTCCAAGCCCTCCATAATCTCATCCAATTTCTTTTGTTTTGTCTCTTCAGCATTGCTGCTATCCTGATAAAATTGCTCCTCGACAACCATCGTCTGCGTCCATTTTAAAGAATTCGCATCATCCGTTAATTCTGCCGGACTTGCCCGATAATCCATTTGTTCCCGAATTGAATAATATTCATAATTTTTACCAGTTATAATATGATCCATTAATGGAATCCTCAATAAATCCCCCACCTGTTGTAATCTATCCGTAAGCAGAATGTCTTCTTTTGATGGTGTGAGATTTCCACTCGGATGATTATGCACAACCATGATACTTGCGGCATTTGACAAAATCGCACTTTTCATTACTTCCCGCGGATGAACCTGTGCGTAATTTAACGCCCCGACACTTACTATATTCATATTGATCGGTCTTAAGTCCGTGCGTAAATTGATTATGCAAAATAACTCCCGATCCATCTGCTCCAACCATGATCCCAAAACATGAATTGCCGCTTCAGGATTATTAATTGGATCTTTACTTAATAAAGGTGACTCCTCTACTAGTCGGATAGAAACCCGTTCTAAACTATTTTTCATATTATTTTCACTCATCCGCATCCTCACTTTCCAGATCAATTTGTAAAATAAACTCTTCTTTATTCATAGAATCTATTTTTTCAGTAAGATCCTGTAACGTAATTTTATGTGTTTTCTTTACTCCCTTTTTATCCTGTTCCAATAGTTTTCCTCCTCACCAAAAAAGGACCTTAACCAAACCTGTTGACTAAGATCCTTTCTATCTTTAAAGACTTATTTCATGTGTTTTCTTTGATTTTTGAGTATTTTCTTCAAAAGCCCGCATATTTGATTTTGCCATTTTTCTTGCTTTAAACTTATCTGCTCTTTCAAATACATGCTCTTTTGAATCATAATGATATACTTCATTTGTGAGCCGTTCATTTTCCATAACCTGCGTTTCATTGATCTCTGTAACCATATTTTTTAACATGGTTACACTCATAAAACCATCATCCGGAAGAATCAATGTTTCATGAATTGATGACGGTAGGATGAAATAATCTCCAAATTGGTCACTTAATTTTTCCATCAATTCCGGATAAAACAATGTTGCTGCCCCCTCTATTCCAACTTCATTGGTTACAATAGTCAACATAGAACTGCTCTCTCCTTCTAATGCACTTCTTATGTTCACATCCACATCTTCTCCATCTTTTTCTAATGAATTCAGCAACATGCTCCCTACCGACATTACTTTTGCTGGTAATATCTTCGGACTATTTTCTATCGCATCCTTATGTAATTGTTCCTGATCAATTCCATAGATCTTCATTATACTATTTGTAATCATTGCAGAACTTATCCCACCTGCTTCCTGCTCCACCAGAATGTGATAAGTAAGTGCCAAATCTTCTTTTTTCTCATAGGGTACATCTTTTAACACATCTTCTCTTCCCTCAATCTTACTGATTTTAACGAAAAGATGCTCTTTTGCATAATTGTAATCCGCCAGCCGATTAAGATCAAACTCTCGATCTTCATTTTCCAGCACATCTCGGATATCTTCTAAGAGATCTTGTAAATGTTCTCCATTTCTGTACTTTTCATACATCTGATTTAAATTCAATCGAATTTGAATATTGGAATCCTGCTTCTGAATACAGAGTCCTTCATAACTTTCATTAAGTTTATGTACTGTTGATACTTCGACATTTGCATTTCTATATTTTTCCGGGAAATAGTCTACAACCATCTCTTTTACTACTTGTTTAAATGTATTAAAATCCATCTTCTGTTCCTCCTTAGTGTTCTTCTATCTCTTTTTATGAAAATCCAAAGCAAATCTTACTCTTCATAAGTTTCATAGTCTTCTCGTTCTTCCAGACCTTCATCTGGTGTTTCTTCCCCCGCTTTCTTTGGCTTATATACTTTGAAATAATACCCGACTGCTACACCGATTACGATCATCACAGCAAATGCTCCATACCCCACTACAGTTCCTGCATCTTTTGTCTTTTCTTTCTTAGAATCACTTTTTTGCTCTTCACTTTCTACTGAGTTTATATTTTTAGACTTTTTCTGTTCTTCATCCAAAACAATTCCTGCCGTAACTGAGCTACTGATTCCAGATGTTGTGTCTTCACTTAAAAACTGCTTCAAATCATTTTCATCAATTTCGGACAGCATATAAACATTGTCTATATTCCTTTTAATTTTTTAGTATTAGATAACGTCACATTCCCGGCAGTTCCCGTTTCATATATTGTGTTCCCGCTTTCTTTAAATGCTCTGATTTGACGTTTCTTCTTCCAGAAATGCTTTACTTGTTCTTTTTGATTTGACTTTCCATTTTTTACTGTTTCATTTTCAAACTTTAGCCTCTGTAAACCATCGGCATCATTCTCTCGTTTTTTTAACTTCTTACTTCTGTCTGAATACTTTTTCCTTCACCTGTCCCCCAAGTGCCTGAACTAATGGATAATACTCCCCTTCTGGATCACTGATAATAATGTCATCTTTTGTTGCAAAAAAAGCGTTGGTAATCTCCCTCTTTGCCGCAAAGGATTTCCCTGATCCTGGTGTACCAAGAATTAATCCATTCGGATTTTTTAATCTTTTCCGATCCACCATAATCATGTTGTTTGACATAGCATTTAATCCGTAATACAAAGATTCTCCTCCCATAAATAACTCCTGTGTAGTAAATGGAACGAAAATTGCTGTTGATGTGGTTGTCAATGCACGCTCTATCGGAATATGGTTAATCCCAAGCGGCAGGCTACTCATAAGTCCTTCTTCCTGCTGATAATCCAGTCTTCGCAAAACACAGTTATATTTCTGTGCAATTCCTGCTGTTTGGAATACTGTATTTTCTAAATCCTGCTTTGTTTTTTCTATATTCAGAAAAAGCATAGTTATCAAAAACATACGCTCATTTCTCGATTGCAAATCTTCTAGGAGTCTTTTCGCCTCGCTGCCATAAGTATTTAAATCAGACGGAATAATATCCATATCATATCCACTTCTTACTGCTTTTTTCTGCTCCTCAATTTTCATTTTATTGATGTCTGTAACCTTATTTTTTACCAGCTTAATTGCTCTTGTCTGATCAACGGACTGGATATGCAGATTCACGATTAAATTTTTATCAATATCTAAAAAATCTGCTAACATCTTATCCGTTAACTCTGGTGCGAGAATCTGCAGATAGGAAACTGCACCAATTCTATCTCCCATCCTAAAATATTTACCTGATTGGAACACGAAACTGGTTGGTGCAATAAAATCTTTTGTTCCAAGCCCTGTCTGATATATTTGATCATACTCAAACTGAAATGGAATTGGACTTTCTGGATTAAATGTCTCATACAAAATTTCCAGTCGTTCTTTACCATTTAACGGATACGCAGCAACTCCCAATGCTTTAAAATTATTCAGGATATCTGCTTCAATTCTTTCTAATTTTGGTCTTGCCTTTTGAATATTCTCAGCTTCAATTGAAAAAGTAATATATTTTGTTTTTATAAGTCCATTATTTCCCTTTGCCAACTGATTTTTTAACATCTGTGCATATTCCATCCGGATCTCATCAAATGCATCATATTGTGGTCGAATTTGAATAATCTGCTCATATTCCTTCATGTTACTTTTTTGATTGATAAAAGACAGCTGTACATGAATAGAGCTATCAAAGTAATTCAAGAAATCACACCAGCCTTCAAAAATCGCATTTTTATCTTCATTTTGCGCAAGCTGATAATTGATATCATTGAACCGAATTGTTTTTGAATAAGTTCCATCCTTTACCCGGCAAATTCCATCACGTCCCATTTCCTTATACGCGATACTTTTTTGAACACTTAATCTTTTTTTCTGCTCCTGCTTTTCTTCTTTTTTCCTTACGAATTTTTTCATCTGTAACTGTTTTTTGGTAATTCGCCTCTTTTTGTTTCGCAGCCCTAGTTCCTTTTTTTGCTTTGGTCTTTTCTTTTCTTGGACCGGAATTTTCCTTCTCATCTTTCTTTTTTGCAATTCTCTTTTCATAATTTTTCTGTTCTGAAACATAAAGCAAATACACACCTACATCCAAATCCTCAATTTTAGCAATTCCCTCTTCATTTGTTATACAGTCTCCATCAGATTCTCCATAATAGCTTAATTTTTCTGCCGCTTCATCTAATTCTTTAGCATAACTAATCTGATTTAAATCTACTCCGCAATTTTTATATTGTTCTTTCAATACATATTGCCCGTCCTTTATATCCGCAACTTTTGCATACCGAAATACAACATCTTCTTTTGATATATTTTCCCCACCATCAGTTAACTCAATTTCAATACTTCCTTTCTCCCGCACATTGATCTCATTTACCCTCTCTGACAGTGTAATATTCTGATTTGCAAATGCTGTTAAAGAACAACAAAAAATCATTGCCAATATAATTGGAAGGAATATTTTACCCGGTCCTTTTCTTCTTTTTGCGATAACTGCCTTTTCTTCTCTGTTTCTTTTCACGCTCTTTCTTCCCCCTTCCATATCTAAGCAAATTAACAATTGCATAGCAAATAAATACAACTGGCATTGCTGCAAACAAAAGTTCCCTGACAGACATCATTTTTCCTTTTATCTTTTTTTCTTCTCCTTTCTGGTAGGAAATTCGCTCTCCTGTAACAACCAGCCGATGTGTATTAATTCCATAAGGCGTACATGTCACAAGTGATACCAAATCTTTTTCAGCTTCTATATTTAAACAATCCACTTCTTCCGGTTTTATAATCTGCAAATTTTTTACCTGATATGCCATTTGGGTGCCACATACATCTATAAAAAACAAGTCTCCATTTTCCAGTTCATCCAGTCGGGTAAACAGTTTTGAATTCGGTAACCCTCTATGTCCGGTTAAAACACAGTGTGTATTTGCGTCGCCAACCGGAAGACTGCTCCCCTGCAGATGTCCGATCCCATTTTTTAATACTTCCTCATCTGTTCCATGATAAATTGGCAAATTAACATTTATTTTAGGAATCTGCAATGTACCCATAATTCCATTTTCTGATAAATTCAACAACTCTTGATATGATTCATCACTCAGTTCTCTATTTCCAATATCTCCCACAATCGCATCATTTACCTGCCATAGAAGATTATTATATCTTTTTGCTCTTTCTGTTGATTCTTTCAAAGTCTCCAGACTCTCTTTATTTATCATCCCCTTATATGTTGCGACAGCATTCTGCTGATGCTGTCGCTCTACTAGGCTACTGATCAATGGATATCCACACAAAAATAATCCAAGCAGAAATGGAACAATGGTCAGCAATCTCTTTTTCATGATCTATTCACCCTGTTTCTGTTCACTGTCCTTTTTGTTCTTTTTTAATCTTGCATAAGAAAATCCTACCAATACCGTTCCTGCTCCCAGCATAAGAAGCATAACCGAAGATCCAGTTACCGGAAGTTTTTTCCCAACCGTGTTAATAACGGTCAAATTTGCAGATCCAGTTTCTACATCCGTCACCAATTCTGTATCTGCTTCATTGTACGCTCCATTGAAAAATTCTTTCACATGTGCTGAAACATCCAGTTTCTTCAAACTCTTATCAGTTGCACCATCTCCTTTCACATAAGAATTCCTTTCTGTTGTAAAAGTCGGCACAACTTTAAGAACAATCGGATCTAATAATTTTCGATATCCTGCTGGTGCTTCCGTTTCCTTCAGATAATAGGTTCCGCCATCTAATCCATAAATTATAAAATTCCCATCTTTATCCGAAACCATTTCTACTGCTTCTGCTGGTGCTGTCCCTCCTGTATGATCTGTTCCCCCTGTACTATCTCTGTTAATGACATTGTATCCGCTCTCTGTTTTCTTTACATACACTTCATTTTTACAGCTTTCATCTGAATACATTCTAAACTTTGCTCCCTCTAATTTAAAATCATGGTTATTTGTTTTATATACATTCAGCTTATATGTAAAACATACAACCGTATCCCATGGCGTATATCCTGTACTTCCTTCACTGTCATGATCCGGATTATTACTGAATTCAAGGCGTACATCATTCTCAAACCCTGGGCGTCCGGTATCTGCTGCTGCACGATCATTTAATTTTGCCTGATAGGTTAAGACAATTTTCTGACCATATGTATTTTCCTTCAATGCATTGAAATTATCAAATTCCCGATCGATAATCGCTTTCATATCATTTACTGCAATTATAAATGATTCTCCATTTCCCGGATTTGTATTTACCGTAAACTCATTTGCTTTCAGTGTATAACTTTTGGAACTTTCACTTCCATCTGCATAAATTTTAATAGAAACAGAATTCTTATCAAACGTAAGTGCTTCATCCATTTTGTCATGCCATGCATAATAATATGTATCATACCCATTGGCATTTGGCATTGTGGATTCATATTTGTATGGAACATTCTGCCCGATCTCATAATCAGCAATATCATTCCATCCTTCATTTCCTACCTTAGCCTGATCATCATCTTCCTGAATTTTCTTTATTACAGTTGGATAATCTGATTTAATATTAACCTCTGCTTCCGGATTTGCTGTATTAACTATGCACAGGGATGCTGCCGAATGCGTTCCTCCAACTTCTGATACTTCATCAACAATATAGTAACCATATTCCAGTCCTCCAATTATACAGGAATTATCACTTTTGGTTGCTGAAACCGTAACCTGATCAGCATCTTTTTTATCTTTCGCCAACTGATTTCGTAATTCTTCCACAAAATATCGATAATCACTGTAGGAACCTTCCAGTTTCTGATCTGTTTTTGCTCCTTCTACCTGATTTTTATTGAGTGACTGAATATAATCAATTACTTCATACTCTGTAACCTGATTGCCCGCTTTATTCAGTTTTTTCCCAACCACTGTTTTTACAGAATCCGCATACATGCTGTTCAAGGTATAATTAATGGATTCCCCTCCTACAGAATTTTCAGCATCAAAAATTTTATATACATTGAATTTTTTCCCAGTCAAAGACTGTCCTTCATTTCCCTGAATCGTAATAGATGCGTTTCCCCTTCCAAAATCTGCAACTCCCTTTGGCGTTGTTACGGACGATTTCATCTGTATTTCTGCTGCTGAAACCCGTAAAGTTCCCATAGTTCCTGTAACTCCTGTTGTTGCAATAACTGTAGACATTGCCATCATATAGAAAATCTTCATTCTTCTTTTCTTCATAAGTTCATTCTCCTTTAAAGTTTTCTCTTTTTCATCATTACCGTTATTATTCCTGCCACAAACGCTGCAAAAATAAAAAACAGCATTTGATTCGACCCCGTTTCTGGTAATTTTTTCCCCGTCATATTGATTACTTTCATAGAAACAATCCGATCTGCTTTTGTCCCTGTCAAAGTAAAGATTCCATCTGACGAATCAACTTCTCTTCCATTTATAAAAATTTTGAACTCATCATTTACCGGATTACTTGTAACCTCCACTTCATAAAAATATGGATTTCCATTACCATCAACCGGTATCCGATACCCTTGAGGTGCCTTGGTTTCTTTCAAGTAATACTTTTGTCCTACTTTCAAATCTGCAAATGTTACAACACCTTTTTCATCCGTCTTTAACTTTGCTACTTCCTTTGTACATTCTTTATCCGAATATAATGTAAATTCTGCATTTTCTAAAACAAGACCTTTCTCATTTTCCTTATGTACCTGTATCTGAAATGGAGCAAGTTTATCTTCTACAATCATAGAAACCGTTCCCTGTTCAGTAACAGTAAACGTAATTTTTCCTAATGTTTCATCTGTTTTTGATATCAGAGTAATCTTGTTATCTGTTTCTACACGAAACTCCACGCTGTTTCCATTTACAACATATCCATCCATGACTGAGATCTCTTTTAACTTATGAACACCATAAGTTAATCCCTTGATTGTTAATTTTCCATTCTGATCCGTTGTCAGTTTTTCCGTATTTCCATTTGGTTCCGTATGCTCAAATACAGCCTCGGGAATTGTAATTTCTGCTCCTTCCTGTCTTTTTACTAATTCAAGTTTTAAAACATTATCTGGCACATTGGGTTGATTATAAGTGTCAACGGATTCCGGTGTTCCTTTTGATGTAATCTGCTCTACATAAATCTTAGAATTAATCAAATAGCCTTCCGGTGCTTTTGTCTCCTGTATAGTGATCGTACCAAGAGGCATTGCTGCATTTCCTTTTGAAGTCATATACAGATCATCTCCTGACACTTGATACTTCGTATCATATTTACACATTCCATCCTGATCAGTTTTAAACACCCAAGTTCGTAACGGATTTTTTCCTGCTTCTGCTGGATCGGCTTTATAATTTCCATCGTAAAATTTAACTGTAAATTCTGCCCCTTTAAGTGTGGCATTCCCCTGTGGCTTGCTTTTATCTGTATCTGCATCTACTTTTCTTACTAACACATCAATCGTATCCATCTGCGGTTGGTCTGCAAAACTCACAGTAGTAGTTGTCCCTGAAGCTACCGTAATCTTCTTTATCTGTGCATCAAGTGCATACCCTTTTGGTGCCTTTAATTCTTTTACATAATAAGTCCCCGCATTCAGTGTCAGTATATTTGACTCACCATTTGCATTCGTCTTTAACGTTCCTACTTTCGAGTTATCTGAAGCAGAAGCATTATTGTAAACACCAAATTCTGCCCTCTCTATGGAATAGCAGCTATTTCCAGTTGTAACTACCGAATTTGCACTGGATTTCTTCAATTTTACATAACCTAATGGTGTATAATCTCCTGACCATTTACTAAGCGGTTGTCCATTCCCCTGATATACTGTTCCAGCTGCATTCGTAAAGTATTTATAATTATCCTTTACCCACGCAAAAGCGGCTACCTGATAGTCCTGCATATGCCCTGACAACCACGTACCACAAGCACATTTCACATTATTTCCTGTTTCAACGCGAACTCCGCTTGCATACCATCCATTAACCTCGTTTAGTACCCACCATACTGCACACTGTTTAAATAAATATGCGTAATCATCTGAAATGGACTTGCACATAAAATGATCATAATAATACATCATTCCTACAATTGCCTGAATGGTTGCTTTATTATAAATCGTGGATGCATCTACTCCGGAATGGCAGTAGGAGCAGGAAAATCAGGATGTGTCTGCGGTGCATTT
>JABLTN010059534.1_pt1 | contig 16143 bp, 14 predicted proteins | sample 7160141 | NCBI WGS metagenome assembly JABLTN01 (sample SAMN14651226, study PRJNA627086) | human gut metagenome | isolation source: feces | host: Homo sapiens | reverse complement strand
CGGTACCGCCCGCTATTCCGATCACCATAGTATTCATAAAATATTCTCTCCCCCGGGTTTGTCCAGTCAATCCCGCAAGATCCCCGATAGTCATATTTCTGCGGGCAAGAACCACTTTTATTCTTTCGCCCATGCTTAATGGCATATACACACCTCCTTTTTAGCACAATAGTACACGAATAAATGTGCTTCGTCAAGTTTTTATAGATATAAGAAATGGAAAAGTGTAAAATATATGTTGACAAACGACACGAAATAGTGTAATATAAAGCTAAAGAAAATAATTGTGCGGGCTGCCGCCATGAAAGGATGTTGTATTATGAACCAGCTCATTAGAGATGAATACTCGGGATTGAGTCCAACCAAAAGAAAACTTATTAGAGCAATGGAACAGCTTCCCCCGGAACGTTTTAATTGGGCGATGGAACAATTAGAACGATTAGCTTCTGCTGAACCATCTATGCGTGACAAGATACTTGAAGAGATGACCATTGAAGCCAAAGCGAAATTCTGTAAAAAGACGGAGGAACAATGAATATCAGAGAAGAAATCGAAAAAGAGGTATTAAGAATGTCCGATGAACAGTTTTCCAAGTTTCTTCATCTTGCAAAATCAATGCTATTGAGCGACAAGCGTATTTATCAATATCCTTGTTTAGTAGAGTATTTGCAAAAACATTGACTCTTTTTCCACTGCTGCGGATCGCGGCAATTTGCGGCAACTCGCTGCAGATTGCCGCGAATTGTTATAGCAGAAAATCTGAAAATCACAAAGCAGATTTCCCCCTCTTTTTTCTCAAGTTTTTGTCAAGTAAATTATAAAACAATACCTAAAAGCATATCACGAAACAAAACGCAGATATTCAATAAAGCGCTTGATCAAGCCACTTTTCGCAACCTTGCAAAACGATAAAAAACGCCCCTGCCAGCACTCATAACCCGGAGGTCGGAGGTTCAAATCCTCTCTCCGCAACCAGAAGCCCCCACTCGAAAGAGTGGGGGCCTTTTTTTGTTGTATTCAAGCGGGTTTGCGGGCATTATCCCTGCCGCATAAGCTCCAGCACTTCCTGCTCCTCCGGGATGCTGTTGATGCCGCCGTGGTGGCGGGTGGAGAGGCTGGCGGCGCAGCAGGCGAAGCGGGTGATGGCGGACATCTCCTCTGCCGATAGCGCTTCCGGGGCTTTATCGAGCTTCAACATTTGGCTCATGGCGCTGCCGCCGAAGATATCCCCTGCTCCCGTGGTATCCAACACATGGATGCCGGTGGGGCAGGCGGTCGTGCCACTGCCGCTGTGGTTGGCAAAATAGCAGCCCCGGGGGCCCATGGTGACATAAACAAGGCGGACGCCGTACTCCCGCAGCAGCTTTTGCGCCGCTGCCGCCGGAGTAGTGTGCCACAGGAAATCCACTTCTTCATCGCTGATTTTGACGATATCCGCCTGATGCAGTCCCCACTCCATCTGCGTTGCTGCCGCGGCGCCGTCCGGCCAAAGCAACTTGCGCAGGTTGGGGTCAAAGCTGATGAGCTTGCCCTGCGCTTTGGCGTATGCCACCGCCCTTTGGGTCGCAGTTCGCGCGGGCTCATCGGTCAAACTTAATGTGCCGAAATGGAACACCCGGCAGTCATCGATCAGGCTGTAATCCACCTCGTGCTCGGTCAGGCAGGTATCGGCGCCGGGCTTGCGGGCAAAGCTGAATTCCCGGTTTCCCTCGGCATCCAGCGTGACGAACGCCATGGTGGTAAAGGCAGCGGCGTCTTTTATGATGCCGCGGGTCTCAATGCCGCAATCGGCGGCGGTTTGAATGAGCAGGCGACCAAAGCGGTCGTCCCCGACCTTCCCGATCATTGCGGTGGAGCAACCGTATTTTTGCAATGCGGCGAGAAAATTGCAGGGCGCACCGCCCGGTTGGGCCTTTAGCGTGGGGTAGCCGGCGGCGTCGGCAGCCACCGGGGCAAAGTCAATGAGCATTTCGCCCAGGGCAACAATGGTGGGCATGAGAAAACCCCTTTCTATTTTGCACAGTAGCGCATATGCAAATGATTGCGCTTCACAAGAACGGCCTCGACGTCTTTTCCGTCCCGTGCTATTTCTTTGCAATGATTTTACCCGCTTTGCAGGCCATCGTGGAGCAGCAGCTTTTTTACGGCAAAGTTGTCACACCATGCTGTGCTTCGATAAATAGTTGCGCATTCTGTATGTTTTCTCCTTATATTCCAGTACCTTTTGCAGGATCATTCGTTTGCTTTTTGCCCGGATGAGTACTGTATCCCCATTTTGGAGTATGAAGCTGTCATTGGCCTCGCTGACATAATTCATATTGACCAGGTAGCTTTGGTGGCAGCGCAAAAACCGTGCGTCATTAAGCTCTGACTCTATTTCATTCAGCTTTTTATACACATGGTAGGTGCGGCCATCCGCCCGGTGCAGGATGCACTTTGTATTGCTGCTTTCCACATACATGATCTCATTGACCGGGATAAATTTGATCGAAGATTTTTGCACAAGCCCATAGCTACCGCTTTGGTATTCCTGCAGAAGCCAATCCAGTGTGTGCCGGATATCCTTAATCCGGTACGGCTTTACGATATATCCGGAGGCATAGACGCTGTAGCTTTCCAGTGCATAATCGGCGCTGGCGGTGCAGAATACGATTCTGCCACGGTAGAAGAGCTCCCGCAGACTTTTCGCGATTGTCAGGCCAAAGGAATCCTCCATGAACAGGTCGAGGAAGATGATATCAAACTCCATTCCATCCATAATATCATAGTAAAGTGTTGTTCCGCGGTCATATAAGGTGAATTCGCAGCTGATGGATGCTTCGGAAAAGTATTTTTTAAGCAGGCTGTGCAAGATTCTCCGTTCCATCTCATTGTCATCACAAATTGCCAAACACATAAAAACAGGTCCTTCCCGGATGAGAGGGCACAGTCAATGCGCCCTCATATACAGTTCATCCGCTATAATATCGCCGAGATGCACCGGGTCCACCTCGCCGTCATTCAGTTTACCCCGCAGCGTCTTTAGCCAGGCCAGATCACCGGATATGCCGTAGATGCAGTTCTGCACTTCCATAACGCCATCGTGCAGGGTGCAGGCACATACCCCGTACAGGGTTTCTCCACCCTGGCCGACCGCTTTCTCGTTCTTGCTGATCACATAATAGTTTACCATAGTTCTTTCCTCCTCAATACTCTCTAAAAAAACACCTGGTTCGGTGCTTTCCACTTTGGTGTCTTGATTGTAGCAGAATAAGGGGAGAAAATGGGCCAAACATTGATTTTGGCGCGCTTTACCGAGAAATTGGAAGAGAAAACCCTTGATCATTTGAATTTCTACTTAAATTTCGCTTTTCAGCTCATGGATCGCATCGATCACACAGCAGTATTCCTCTGTCAACTGCCGCAGTAATTCCGGTGCGGGGACGCTCCCAGTATGCAGTACTTCACAAAGGGCTGCTGCGCGGTCTCCCAGCCGGTTCAGGCCCAAATTATAACCGATGCCCTTTAGTGTGTGCGCCGCACGGAAGGCGCTTTGCAGGTCACCATTCTTCAGGCTCTGCATCAGCCCCTCGTAGGAGGGATCATTCTCAAATTCCGGTAAATAAAATTTGACAATGTCTAGATCCTCCAGCCGCTCCAGCACATCGGAAAGGTCTCCCCCGACTGCCGCGTAGAATTTCGACATTGTCATTTCTTCCGTATTTGGTTCGCGCACAAAAATTACCCTTTCTATATAAGATTTATTGTTAATTCTGTAATATAGCATTTTTGACTGAAAATCAAGAAATCTTTGTCGAAAAATAATGTTTTATGATGAATAATCTGAATGGAAAATTATTAAATTATTTTCTTTTGTAATATCAGGGCATATAAGTGTCTCATTAGGGACACCAATGATTGAATGCCTAATGCAAGCAGTCCCCGGCCATGACGGCCGGGGACTGCTGTGCTGTATAGAGGTTATTTGAGGAGGTCAGAAGGGAAGATCAAATCATACAAGGTCAGCCTTGAGACCGGGGATACGGGCAGAAGCTTTGGTGAGCAGCTCACGGCCCACTGCGGCTGCGTAGTCCCGTTTTTCTTCCTCGTTCACTTTGGTCAGGCGGCCGTTCTTTACAACGGTTTCGCCATTGACCACGACGGTTTCTATCATTCTGGCGTCGCCGCTGAGAACGATGCAGTCTACAGGGTCATTGCAACCGCCGGCATACTGCAGCTGGTTCCAGTTCATCAGGGTGAAATCCGCCGCCATGCCGGGGGCGAGGTGACCGATATCGTTACGGCCCAGGGCGGCAGCGCCGCCGGCAGTGGCCAGGTACAAGATATCCTCGCAGCCGATGGAATCATCGCCCCAGCTGAGACGGTTGAGCAGGTAGCTGACACGGATCTCCTCCATCATGCTGGCGGAGTTGCTGCTGGCAGCGCCGTCCACACCGATGCCGAAGCGCTTGACACCAGCACGCAGCAGGTCGGGGATCCGGCAGGAGCCGGAGCTGAGGTACATATTGGAGATGGGACAGGTGGAAATACCGGTGTTGGTATCCGCCATCAGCTGCACTTCCTCATCGTTGAGGTGAATGCAGTGGGCATAGTAGAAGCGGTCGCCCAGCAGGTCGTGACGGCGGAACCACTCGGCGGGACGGCAGCCGTAGTGCTCCTCCACAAAAGCCACCTCGCCGCGGCTTTCCGCCAGGTGTCCATGCACTTTGATGTCCAGCTTTTCGGCCAGATCGATGGTAGCACGGACGATTTCTTCCGTTTCATAATAGGCGATGCTGGGGCCGATGCCGACCTGACACATCGAGAAACGGGAAGGATCGTGGTACTTCTTTACCAGGCGCTCGGCATCGCCCATAACGCCTTCGATGCTGTCCACCACCTCGGGAGGGACAATATCGCTGGTGACGGAGTGGTAGCTGCGCACTGGGTGGAAGCGGATGCCCAGTTCCTTGGCCGCTTCAATCTCGGCATCCACCAGGCAGGTAACGCCGACGGGGTGGGGATACCACAGGTCATTGGAGGTGGTGATACCGGTTTTCAGTCCCTCGCCCAGCGCCACATAAACACCGGCACGGGCTACATCAGTGTTCAGGTCCTTATAGATCTCGTACATGGTGGTGAGCCATGGCTCCAGGCGCAGGCCTTGAGTGGCCTTGATATTGCGGATAAGAGTCTGCCAGGTGTGATGATGTGTATTGACAAAGCCGGGCAGGATAACGCGGCCGCTGGCATCTACTACTTCATCGATGGTGACGGTATCGCCAAGGGTGTCCTTGAGGTTTTTGCCGATGGCCTTGATCTCTTTGCCGCTGATGAGCAGATCCGCATGACGGTAGCGGCGGCGCTCCTCATCCATGGTGATGATCCAATCGGCATTCTGATACAGTACGGTTTTCATAATGATTTCTCTCCTTTCGCCGGATCAGGCAGCCTTTTCTTCCTTTTTCTCAGGCAGGATGAGGCTGAGAACAACAGCGGTGATGGCGGTGCCGGGTACGCCGCTGAGCAGGCTGGAGGCCCAGAAGGGCAGCGCTGCCAAAGCATCGGGAGCCGCGCTGAAGCCAACGCCGACAGCCAGAGAAATGGCCACGATGGTGGTGGTACGGGCGGTGAGAGGACCACCGTTATGGATAACATTCATGCCGGAAACCAGAATGGTGCCGAAGGCGGAGAGGGCCACGCCGCCCAGAACAGCGGAGGGAATGCAGGAGAATACAGCGCACAGCTTGGGGCAGAGACCGCAGAGACCTACTACACCGCCGGCGATGGCAGTGACATAGCGGCTGGTAACACCGGAAAGACCGCACAGACCGATATTGGCGCTGCCGCTGATGACGGGAACCATATTGAACATGGAAGAGATAACGCTGCCAACGCCCTGGGCCAGTACGCCGCCCTTGGTCTCATGGCTGGTGGGCAGGCTGTTCTTCGCCAGCATGGAAGCGGTGGTCTGGTCGCCCATCAGTTCAACCAGGGCAATGAAGCACAGGATGGAGATGGAGATGATCGGGCCAAGCTCAAACTTGATGCCGAAGTGCAGGGGCTGGGGGATACGGATCCATGCCTCCTCGCCAATGGGGGAAAGATCCAGCTTGCCAAAGGCGGCTGCCGCGGCGCTCATAACCAGAATGGCGATGAGGGGAGAAGCCTTGGAAAGGAAGTTCTTGCTGCAGAAGTAGTTGAGCAGGACCATGATAATGATGGTGCCGGCAGCCAGCAGCAGGTTAATGGGATCGCCGTAATCAGCGGAGCCTACACCGCCCGCACAGTAGCCAATGCCAACGCTGCAAAGGCTGAGGCCCAGGGCCATAACGACCGCGCCGGTGATATAGGGCTTGAACAGGATAGAGAGCTGCTTATGCAGGCCGGTCCACAGAATGGTGGTGATAATGCTGCCAACGAGGCAGGCACCAGTGAACGCCGCCAAACCGTACTGGGCGCCCAGCGCAATGCCGGGGGCAACGAAGACGAAGCTGCACTCCAGCGGGATGGGCAGGCGCGCGCCAATGGGGCCAACGCCGATTGTCTGCAGCAGGGTGGCGATGCCGGTGACGAGCAGACAGCCAGCCACCAAAATGGTGATCTCGCTGGCGGAAAGGCCGATGCCGGCGCCAATAAGCAGCGGAACGGGCAGAACATTAAAAACGAGAACGACGATTTGCTGGATACTCAGCGGGACTGTTTCTTTGATGGGTGGGCAGTCATTCAGACTGTAGCCGACGGGGATCTTTGACATAGGGGACAACTCCTTTCAAAACATCAGATCTTTTTGTAACATCAAGCGCTTGCTTCTTAATGTAACATTGATTATCTGTTACATCTGCATCTTAGCAAGGATTCGTCAAGATTTCAACAGTTTTTTGCGTTTCCGCCAATATTTCAGCGGAATGGACAACATTTTGATGTAACATTTGTTCATTGTTACATTCATATCAAACAAAAGCCGGAGAGCTGCGGCCCTCCGGCTGGAATTTACTTCATAATGAAGAGCTTTTTGGGGCAGAGGGAGACGCATAGGCCGCAGCCGCTGCAGGCGGCGGCATCGACGGTGATGCCCTCCGTCCCCTGAGAAATGGCATCGTACAGGCAGGCGCCGACACAGCGTGCCTGGCAGCCATCGGGGCAGGTGCCATCGCAGGGAGCGGCCATTTTGACCCGCAGCAGGCGCTCTGGCAGCTCCTCAAAAGCGGTAAGAGAGGAGAGTGCGTTGCCGCGCAGCTCATCTAGGGAAGAATAGCCCTTTTCCCGCAGCCAATCCTCCAGCTTGCGCAGTGTTTCGGTGATGTGCCCATAGCCCCGCAGCATGATGGCGGAGCCCATCTCCACCGCAGTGGCGCCCATCATCAGGAACTCGATGATGCTGTGCCAGTCCTCCACACCACACATCGCGGCGATCTCACAATCGGCCAGCTGATGCAGTACCGCCGTTGCCGCCAGCGAGAGCGGACGCAGATGGCAGCCGGTGCAGCCGCCGATGGCCGCCATTTCGCAGCGGGCGTTTTCAATATCCACGCCGTTGATGCCCTCCAGCGATTCAATGGCACTGATGGCACGGGCGCCGTTCTGGGTGATTTGACGGGCAAAGGCAGGATTGAGCGCCGCATGGTGCGGCAGTCGCACCATAACGGGGATTTCCACCGCCGAGGTGACGCTACGCACCATTTCCCCGACCTCCTCCGGCCGAATACTGATATCCTCCAGCTTGGTGCCGATGGGGGTAAAGCAGCACAGCTCCAGCGCATCTGCACCTAGGCGCTGCATGCGGCTGGCCAGGTACCGCAGCTCGGAAGGGGTCGTTCCCCGAATATTGCAGATGAGGAAGGCGTTGCCCTTTTGCAGGCGCTCTACCTCCTGCTCCACATCCTCCAGCGTCATGGTGCTGTACAGGGTGGTATTGTAAACTTCGCCCTGACGGTAAAAAATACGCGGGCTGACGATATGGCTTTTTTCCAGGGCGATGGTCTCGGTAACAACGGCCGCCGCACCGGCGTCAATGGCCTTCTGCATGGCGGCGGCATCACGGCACCAGGGACCGGCTGCCGCTATAATAGGATTTTTGAGCGGCAGGCCCATAAAATTGACGGATAACAACGACATTTTGTACCCTCCTTACTCAAACAACTCGTAGATCTCTTTGCGGTTGCCGCAGCTGCGGCGGATCTTGAGCTTGGATTTCAATACGATCTCGTGGGTCTCCACCTGGTACAGCGCGCTGTCCTCGATGAGCTCGATGAGGCGGCGGGCTGCCACCGCACCCAAACGCTCCAGCGGGTGCTCCATGGTGGTCAGCGCCGGGGTAATGACAGCGGCAGCCTCACTGCCGGTAAAACCAGCAACAGCCAGTCCCTCTGGCAGGGGAATATTTTCCTCCCGTGCAGCCTTGATGACACCCATGGCCAGCTCATCACTGACAGCGAAGACGGCCTGCGGCGGCTTCTCGGTCAGTATTTCCTCGCGGCAGATGCGGTAGCCGCCCACTACGCTGTCCTCCGCCTCCAGCACACGGCACTGGCGGTCGGTCAGCCCCAGCGCGGCCGCCGCCTGCCGGTAACCGGCGGTGATGGCGGCCTTTTCGGGGGATTCTCCGCTGCTTTGCAGCAGCCAAATGGAGCGGTGGCCCATAGTATGGAGATGTGAAACCATTTTTTCTGCGGCGTCCCGGTAATGGATACCGCAGATATTGCAGTTTTCCAATCGATCATAGCTGCCCAGCAGCACTACCGGCAGCTCGGCAGGCAGCGCCTCCGGTGGTAGAGAGGGCTCCCCAGCGATCAGCATTCCGAGGGGCTTTGCCGCGGCGGCAGCCTGAATACAGGCTGCTATTCCTCCCGAAAGGGGAGAGAACTCCACCAGGTTGACCAGAATCCCCTTGGGCGCCAGTACCGACTGCACCCCCGAAAGCAGGGTTTGTGCCCGCTTGGCCGCGGGAACGATGAGGGTGACGGCCCGCCGCCCGCGGTTGACTGGCTTGGGGTTGTAGTTGTATTTTTCGATGATGGTCTGCACCCGTTCGCGGGTCTCCGGCAGCACCGCCTCCGGGTGGTTGATGACACGAGAGATGGTGGCAACCGAAACACCGGCTTCCTTGGCCAGTTCGCGGATATTCACGGGCAGTCCTCCTCTCTGTATGCTTCTTTTTTTATTGTAACATATTTCGGTATGGCAAGTAAACTGTGGATTAAAGGGGCAGGAGAAAAGGGATTTTGTATTTGTTCATTCTTCCCCCGGCAGCACTAGCCGGGAGCAATATCGTTGGGGATCAATCTCCCGCCCGGTGTAGGGTGCCACAATGCCAAGGATGCGCGGGGCCCCGGTGGGGGCAGCTCCCTGGCCTTTACCTCACGGCTCAGGGTCAGCCACGCTTCATCCTCACCGGCGTAATCGCCGCAGTACAGCACCGAGAGCACCCGGCACTCCGGCAGGGTCACCGCGATTGGTCAATCCACTACGAGCCAGCGCTATAATGGAATTACAGCTATCGATGGATTTACCATTGGTAATAGCATTGTTACCGCCACAGGGACCTCCTATGGCATTTATGCGAATAGTTATAATAACTGTGATATCCGTGGCAAGGATACCGTGATAAAGGCAACCTCTACGGGCGGTGAACTGGCTGTTTACTCGCAATACCCCACAGCCTATTATCCTTATTATGGGAGTATCAACCTATATGATGATCTGTGCGTTACTGTTCCTCTTCATAGTTAGCGAAAGCTAACCAACTGGACTTAGAAAAGCCGCCCTCCGGCAGCATCAATGGACAGACCTGTTGCAGCGCAGCGGCTCACAAAATGCAATAGAATCAGCAACTCCCCCGACCAAATGATCGGGGGAGAGATTTTATTCTTTCACCAGCGGCAGCGTAAGGGTGGCCTGCGGCATATACAGCACCTTGGGGTGGTCATATTCCGCCAAAACGGTGCGGATGACCTCATTGAGCTGTTCCTTGGGGTAGCACTCCACATTTACTTCAGCCATGCGCTTTTGGTCCAGCGCGGTGATGAGGATCAGCCGGCAGTGGGCCTGGCATTCTCGGACCTTGTAGCAATTCAGCCCGCCCATATTCACCTTGCGCTTCAGCTCCGCCACCACGGAGTCCTTATCGGGATAGCGGCCCAGCCATTCCTCAAAGGGATCGTCTATCTCTTTGCTGCATCCCTCGGGGCACTCCGCCAGGCAGATGATGACGCCGCCCTTTTTCACGGCACGGCTGGCATTGTAGAAGCCCTTTTTGCTCTGCCGAAGGTCAATATCCTTAGGGAATCCGCCGCAGGAGGCAATGACGATATCGGGCCGTTCCGGGATGGGATAGAGATAGAAATCCTTGGCCAATTCAGCGCCGTGCAGGTAGGCTTCCCGCCAGTGGCCGGCCACCGCCTGGTAGATCATCCCGTGGTCATCGCAGATGACATTCAGCAGATAGGCGGGGTGGGTAAAGGCGCATGCCTCCATAAAGTCCAGATGAACGGGGTTGTTTTCCAGCACACCGGCCTGGGCATTGGGGTCAATGACCATCTTGTGGTTGCTGAGGATGGTATCCTTGCGGGCACAGCCGGGGATGATATCCTTGCGTCCACCGCCAAACCCGGCCATGTGGTGCACCAGGATACCGCCGGTAAGGATGAGCTTATCGGCAGCCATGGCGATTTTATTGGCCCACACCTCATGGCCGTAGCTGGTGGTGCCCACCAGCTGGCAGGGGGATTTCTCACAGTCGTGCTGCACCACGGTTACACGGCGGTAAATATCCTCGGTGATGAGGCTGCACATCTGCTCCTCGGTCATGGCGCTGTGCATCCCGTTGGCAAACAGAATGGTGATATCCCCGTCCGGCACGCCGGCCTTATTCAGCTCCCGCACCAGGATGGGGATATAAATGTGGCTGCGGGTCAGGCGGGTGATGTCATTGGTGAGGATACATACGGTATCCCCGGCATGGATCTCCTCGGCCAGCAGCCCGGCCCCAATGGGATGGGCCAGCGCGTCCTCCACGATCTCCTCCTCCGAGCGAACGCCGGTGGGGTGCTGCTTGGGCAGCAGGATGCTGAGGTCAGTCCCTTCGGGGATCTCGATATCCAGCAGCTCGTGGCCGTACTTTACCTTATCTTTCATGGTGTGTCCTCCCTGTCTTAGCGGTGAATATGTTCAGCGGTCAGGCGGCCCATTTCCTCGGTAGTCACCTTGGTCAGCCCACGGCCCTCCAGGTAGATATCCGGGGTGCGGTAGCCCAGGTGCAGCACCTCATTGATGGCCCGGTCGATGGCGGCGGCTTCTTCCTTCAGCCCCAGTCCGATCTCCAGCAGCATACCTGCCGAGGCAATAGCGGCCAGGGGATTGGCAATGCCCAGCCCGGCAATATCGGGTGCTGTGCCATGGATGGGCTCAAAGAGCCCGAAGCCATTTTCATTGATGGCCGCGGAGGCCAGCATCCCCACCGAGCCGGTGGCCACCCCCGCCTCATCCGAGAGGATATCACCGAAGATGCTGGTGGTCAGCATCACATCAAAGCGGGAGGGATTGCAGGTCAGCTCCATAGCGGCCTTATCCACCAGCAGGTTGGTCAGCTGCACATCAGGGTAATCCTGCGCTACGCGGGCCACCGTTTCCCGCCACAGCCGGGAGCTTTCCAGCGCATTGGATTTATCAATGCTGGTGACGCTCTTGCGGCGGCCCTGCGCCAGTCGGAAGGCATGGCGGGCTACCCGCTCCACCTCAAATTCGCTGTAACATTCCACATCGTAGCCTTCCCGACCACGGGCGCCCTCCCGGGTGCCCTTTTCGCCAAAGTAGATACCGCCGATGAGATCCCGCACCAGCAGCAGGTCCAGTCCGCGGTCCAGCACCTCGTTTTTCAGCGGGGAATTTTCCCGCAGGTCGGGGTAGAGCTTGGCCGGGCGCAGGTTGCAGAACAGATTAAAGCCACGGCGCAGGGCGGCCAGGCCGCTTTCCGGGCGCTGGGCCCGGGGAAGGTGGTCCCACTTGGGCCCGCCGGCCGCACCAAACAGAATGGCGTCGCATTCCCGGCAGAGCTCCAGTGTTTCCGGCTGGATGGGCACGCCGTAGGCATCAATGCAGCAGCCGCCTACCAGGCGCTCCACCTTATGGAACTGATGTCCGTAAACCTCGCCGATCTTATCCAGCGAACGAACCGCTTCCCGGATGACATCTACGCCGATGCCGTCGCCGGGGATCACAGCAATTTTATACTCCATGATGATTCCTCCTTGCAATATCAGTCCGCAGTCACGGTGCGGGGATCTGTGATGACACCGGTAAGGGCACTGGCAGCCGCCGTGGCGGGGCTGCTAAGATAGATAAGAGATTTTGTGGTGCCCATCCGTCCGATGAAATTGCGGTTATTGGTACCCAGTACCACCTCGCCATCGCTCATCAGGCCATAGGGCTGGCCGCAGCACAGGCCGCAGCAGGGATGTGCCACCATGGCGCCGGCCTCCACAAAGGCACGGATGTACCCCAGCCGCATGCACTGGCGATAGATGCCAATGGAGGCGGGAATGATGATAAGCTTGAGATAGGGGGCCACATGGTGCCCCTGCAAAATGCGGGCGGCCACTGCCATATCCTCCAGGCTGCCATTGGTACAGCTGCCAATGTAGACCTCATTGAGTGGGGTGCCCTGCACCTCCTCTATGGAGTGAACATTATCAACGCCCTGCGGGCAGGAAAGATAGGGTACCAGCTCCTCTGCCCGGTAGTACAGTTCCCGGACATAGTGGGCATCCGGATCGGGATGGATCCAGGAGATCTTCTCCAGCGGCAGGTCAAAGTAATCGGCGGTTTTCTGGTCAGCGGCAAAAAGTGCGGTTTTGCAGCCCGTCTCCAGCGACATATTGGCAATGGTGTACCGGCCGGACATATCCAGCGCGTCAATGGTGCTGCCCACATATTCCAGCGATTTATAGGTGCCGCCGTCGGAGCGCAGATCCTTCAGCACCTGCAGGACAATATCCTTGGCGTACACCCCGGCAGGCAGCTCCCCTTCCACCGTAATGCGGATAGCTTCCGGGACCTTCATCCACATCTCACCGCTGCCCAGGGTGGCGGCCATTTCGGTATAGCCTATCCCGGTGCAGAAGCACCCGCCCCCGCCATAAGTGGGAGTGTGGCTGTCGGTAGCTACCACCACCGTACCGGGCAGGGCATAGCGGTATTCGTGCATCAGGGTGTGAGAGATCCCCTCCCCGGCATGCAGCTTGCGGATACCAAAGCGATCGGAAAGCTCATGCCCCTTGTGGTAGTGGCGGGGGTCGCCGGTGGCCTGGTTGGTGGGGCACAGGTGGTCCAGGAAGATCACAGCCTTTTCCGGGTCGGCCAGGCGGCGGAATTTCATCTCATCCAGCTTCTGCACCACAAAAGGGGTGTAGATATCATGTACCATGCACATATCCGGCCGGGTCATGATCAGATCGCCGGGTGCCAGGTGAGAAAGCCCGGTATTTTTCATCAGGATCTTTTCAGCCATGGTGTAGCCCATCTCAGTGCACCTCCTTTTGGACGGATTCGGCGGCTTCGGCCGCTTCATTCAGGGCGCGGTAGCGGGGTACCAGCCCCCCGGCCTTGATGATCTCAAACAGATTATCGGGAATTTGCCGGATGGGAATGACCTGCCCGTTTACCTTCAGGCAGCGGTTTACCTCCACGGTGAGAAGATCCCCTTCCTCGCAGCGGTCATACAGGTCATCCGTCTCAATGAGCAGCATCCCGTTATTGATGCCGTTGCGGTAAAAAATGCGGGCAAAGGATTTGGCCACAATGCATCGCACACCCAGCGCCGCGATGCAGGCTGGGGCAAATTCCCGCGAGGAACCGCAGCCAAAGTTTTTCCCGGCCACAAAGATATCTCCCGGCCGGGCCGCGGCGGCCAGCTCCGGGCGCAGAGCCTCCTATGTGGGTCGGCTGTTGTGGGCCTTCCAGCAGGAGCACCTGCGCCAGGAGTTGGACTACGATTTGGTGGTCAATACCTTCCGGGAGGGGCACCTGTGCGAGGAAAAGGGCCTGCACTTCCATAGCCCATACAGCTGCGCTATTTTAGGCGGTCTTTCCCCGGCGGATATGGACGCCCTGGCCCAGCTGGAGACGGATCTGCCGTTGGTGCTGTATAACCGCCGCCAGGCGGGCTTTGGTGCGGTGTATACCGATTATGCCAAGGCGGTGCGGCAGGTGATGGAATTGGCCCGTGCCAAGGGCTGCCGCAGCATCGGCTTTTTGAAGAACCGTTCCAACTTTATGGCGGATAGCAGCCGCATCCGCGATGCCATAACAGCAGCGGGGGAGTATGGTCTGCGGGTACCGCCCCACGCGGTGGTGGAAGCGGAGGATACCTACGAAGGCGGTGCGGTGGGCATCAAAACCATGATGACCGGCGGCTCACTGCCGGAGCTTTTGGTATTTGCATCCGATATTATGGCTATTGGGGCGGCTCACCAGATGCAAAAGGAAGGCATCCGCATCCCGCAGGAGGTGGGGCTTATCTGCTTTGGCTTGGGAGAGCGCCAGCAGGCGCAGTACTGCACCCCGCCGCTTTCGGTCATCGAAATGCCTACCGAGGCGATGACGGCCGGTGCCGTTCAAATGGCCGCAGAGATGATCCGCAAGGGCGCAAATGCCGCCGTGGTGCGCTCCTACGAGCCGGTGGTCATCTTCCGGGAATCTTTCTCCCTGTGAAAAACATGCGGTCGAAAAGACCAATGCCAATAGCATATTCATAAAAGAGAGCCGTAACGGAAAGACGATCCGTTGCGGCTCTGTAATTATTTATTTTAATACTTTCGATTGACAAGAGCACATGCGGCTTTTGCGGGTATAAATACCGCCCGACATTGCGTGTCGCGTTGACAGGCGCCAGCCTGCCTGCCGCTTCGCGCTTCCTCGGACGCCATTTTCTCCTGCGCGAAAACCGGATGATGACAAGGAAGAGGACGTCGGCATACTGGCGTATGTCAAGGACGATGACGCAGTCAGCGCCGATTTTCACTTGGGGTCCCTGCAAAATCGTAAGACCTTGCAGGGAAAGGAGGACGCACCGCAGCGGGGAGGGCTGCCCGAAGCAAAGCGCAGGGTCAGCACGACAGGAGCGCAGGCTGCGCTCGATGCAAAAGCGTGGGTGTCCTTGTTAAGCGAAGGGAAGAAAGTCCGCAATAAAGTAAACATCCCCCGGCTGGGGGATGTTTACTTACGAGATGGGAAAAGCTAGGAGCTGAGAAGTCAAACGCGAACAAATGTTTCACGTGAAACATTTTTAATTGCTATCCGCAGGGGCATTTTCCGGCGGGGTAAAGGATTCCCGAAGCTGGACCTGTGGCTCCATTTCCACATGCAAGGGGGCAGCTGGCAGCTCCCGGATGAGGCGGAGCAGCAGGGCAACGGCCTGCCGGTCCACCGTCTGCGGGATGGTGATGCAGCTGAGGGCTGGATTCAGGCAGTGGTTCATTTCCGGTTTGCGCAGCCCAATGCAGAGCACCTCGGTATCCTGTGGGACACGGATGCCGCTGCGAGCCAGGGTATACAGGCTACCTTGGGCCATGCTGTCATTCTCGTAGTAGATGACACGGGGGCGCTGGCGGAGAACGCAGTATTCCTCGGTGGCGGCGGCCCCGCCCGCAATGGTGGGTGTGGCCTGGAAGGTCCATTCCGGCTGGATGCGGATGCCCAGCTGCCGGCAGGAATTGAGGAAAGCCTTGGTGCGCTGGCTGGTGCCATCATAATGGTCGCCGCCCCGGATGACCGCGCATTCCCGGTAACCCTTTTGGTGGATGAGGGCAGCGGCCTGGGAGCCGGTTTGGGCGTGGTTTACCCCGGCGGTGGAATACTTCCGGCTTTCGGCATTGATGAGAACAAGAGGGATGGAAATATCCGCATTTTCCAGCTGAATGAGATCCTGCTCGCCGGCCCCGCCGATGATGACGCCATCGTAGCGGCCCTGCAGGATGGGGGAGAGCATCTCTCCCAGGCGGCCGCTGAAATAGGTTTGGATGAGCAGCTCGTAGGGGTCGGCGGGTTCCTGCTCCTGCTGGAGGATACTGTAGAAATTATACAGTCTATCGCCCAGTAGAGTGGTGCGGTGATCCAGCGGCCAGTACAGCGCGATGGTGAGACGGCGCCGGCCGGCCCGCAGCAGCT
>JABLTN010024481.1_pt1 | contig 16153 bp, 9 predicted proteins | sample 7160141 | NCBI WGS metagenome assembly JABLTN01 (sample SAMN14651226, study PRJNA627086) | human gut metagenome | isolation source: feces | host: Homo sapiens | reverse complement strand
AATTGCCTGCATTTGACGTTGGTTCCATGGACTAATCGTTAATTCAAGCATGCCAAGGCTGATGCAATCGTAGCACCAGTAGCAGGTCAGATCTTCTGGGAGTTCCAGGGCGAGGGTGAGTGCCAGCCTGCAGTAGAGCCATTCATCGGCAAGGAATATAAGGAAGGTGATGCTTTCTGCTACATTCTTGCTCCTTGGGGTGAATTTGAGACTGTTCCTGCAGCTCTTGGTGGTAAACTCGTAGAAATCAATGCTAAGCAGGGTAGCAAAATCCGCAAGGGTGATGTGATCGCTTACATTGAGCGCAACGCTGAATAAAGATGGATTATCAAGCAATTATAGATAAGTATTATCCTGAGGATAATGAACTTCGTCATATCCTCATTACACATAGTCAATCTGTAGCGCGAAAAGCGCTACAGATTGTTTCGTATCATCCTGAATTGCAGCTGGATGCCCAGTTTGTCGAGGAAGCTGCTATGCTCCACGACTTGGGAATCTTCCTGACGGATGCTCCTGGCATACAGTGTTTTGGGTCTCATCCATACATCTGTCATGGCCGTATGGGAGCTGAAATCCTGCGCAAAGAAGGATATGAACGCCATGCACGGGTATGCGAACGACATACGGGGGCTGGCATTACATGTAAGCAAATCGTAGAGCAGAATCTGCCGCTGCCTCATCAGGATTTCCTTCCCGAAACAATGGAGGAAAAGGTGATTTGCTATGCTGATAAGTTTTTCAGCAAAACCCATCTCGACGAGGAAAAGTCGATAGAAAAGGCAGAGAAAAGTCTCGCTAAATTTGGCGAAGAAGGAGTGAAACGCTTCCAGGAATGGGAGAAATTGTTTGAAATATAACTTCTCAAAAGATATTGAATGAGAAAACAATCAACTATAGCTGTACTGCTCTTAGCTGCTGTCTGCATGATGGTGGCCAATCCGGGTATGCCTTCTAAGAAAAAGAAGAAGACTATGGCTGATTCTACCGCTTTGGCTGTGGGAGACTCTGTATGGGTGGATTCCTTAGGCAATGAAGTCAAGGTGGATGCTGCTAATGATACCCTGCAGATGGATTCGCTGCAGAAGGCTATATGGAAACATAATAAAGTGGTCGATGACAGTATTCGACTGGATAGCTTGAATCGCAAGAAGGCCGGTGGCGTGGATGCCCCGGTGCAATATACGGCGGAGGATTCGCTCGTCTATGATGCTCCCCATAAGGTGGCGCATCTCTATGGTAATTCCAATGTGAAATATACCAACATGGACCTTACGAGCGACAAGATTTCCATGGACATCGACAAGAGTAATGTGAAGGCTACGGGTACCGCCGATTCTACTGCTGAAGGTGGCATCAAGGGTAAACCGGTCTTCAAGATGGGTTCTGATACCTACGATACGGATACGATTGCCTTCAATTTCAAGAGTAAGAAGGCACTTATTAATAATGTATATACAGAGCAGCAGGATGGATTCCTGACGGGTGCCCGATCAAAACGTGATTCAACTGGAGCAATCTATCTGCAACATGGTAGATATACGACCTGTGATGATCCTCATCCCGACTTCTATATTTCTCTTTCCAGAGCGAAAGTGAGACCGGGTAAGGATGTGGTTTTCGGACCGGCTTATCTCGTGGTGTGCGATGTGCCGATGCCTTTGGCAATCCCTTACGGATTCTTCCCATTTACCAAGAGCTACAGTAGTGGTTTTATCATGCCTACCTATGGTGATGAAAGCGACCGTGGCTTCTATCTCAGAGATGGTGGATATTATTTTGCCGTCAATGACAAGTGGGACTTGAAACTCCTGGGTGAAATCTACACGAAGGGCTCCTGGGGTATTTCTGCTGCAAGTAATTACCGCAAACGCTATAAGTACTCGGGAAGTTTCTTCTTCAGTTACCAGGATACGAAGACGGGTGACAAGGGAATGCCTGACTTTGCTGAGCAGGAGAGTTTCAAGGTGCAGTGGAGTCATCGACAGGACTCGAAGGCCAATCCTTTCAGCTCGTTGTCGGCAAGTGTCAACTTTGCCACATCCAGCTATGAGCGCAACAATCTTAACTCGCTCTATAATCCGCAGACGATGACGCAGAGTACGCGTACTTCTTCTGTGAGCTGGAGTACAGGATTCTCAAGTATCGGTCTGTCGCTCAGTGCTACTGCCAACCTTTCGCAGAATATGCGTGACTCCAGTTTGGCTGTGACACTTCCTGACCTCAATATTTCCATTGCCCGTTTCTATCCTTTCCGCCGAAAGAAGATGGTGGGTGATGAGAAATGGTATGAGAAGATTGCGATGAGTTATACTGGACATATCAGTAACTCGATCAATACGAAGGAAGACCAGTTTATGAAGAGTAATCTCATCAAGGACTGGAGAAATGCATGGCAGCATCAGATTCCGGTGAGTGCTTCGTTCACGCTCTTCAAGTACATCAACATCAATCCAAGCTTCAACTTCTCTGACCGTATGTACACCAATAAGGTGACAAAATCATGGGATGAGCAGAAGCAGACGGAGGTGTGCGACACTACCTATGGTTTCCACAATGTTTATAATTGGAACATGAGTGTGGGTATGTCCACCAAGCTCTATGGATTCTGGGTGCCTAATCGCAAGATATTCGGTGATAAGATACAGGCCATCCGCCATGTCATCACGCCAACTGTAAGCTTCAGTTATGCGCCTGACTTTGGTGCTTCCCGCTATGGTTATTGGGAAACTTATCAGAAGACGGATGCCGATGGTAATGTTTCGCTCGTCAGCTATTCTCCATACCAGAATTCACTTTATGGTGTGCCTGGTAAGGGAAAGACTGGAAGCCTCTCTTTCTCTTTAGGCAACAACCTGGAGATGAAGGTCAAGAGCGATAAGGATTCTACCGGTTTCAAGAAAATCAGTCTGATTGATGCGTTTGACATCAATATGAGTTACAATATGGCGGCGAAGGTAAGACCTTGGAGCGATATGAATATCAACCTGCGTCTGAAATGGTGGAAGAACTATACATTCAATATGAATGCGGTCTTTGCCACCTATGCTTATGATCTGGACGAACAGGGAAATCCATACGTCGGTACTCATACTGAGTGGAGTAGAGGTCGATTCGGCCGATTCCAGGGTATGTCGCAGAACCTGTCTTTCACGCTGACACCTGAGAAACTTGCAAAACTCTTTGGTGGAAAGAGTGATGATGATGAGAAGGACAGTAAGCGTAAGGACCAGGACGAGGATGGACTGGATACTGATATTGAAAGTAATGTGGACGATACCTTGGAGAAGGGAAAGACTGCTGCCAAGAAGAAGAGCGGCAAGGCTAAGACCGATTCGGATGGTTATATGGCTTTCAAGATGCCTTGGTCGCTGACTTTCGGTTATGGTGTTACCATGCGTGAGGATACGCGCAAGGAAAAGTTCAACAAGGAGTCTATGCGCTATCCATACAAGTTTACTCAGACATTGAATATGAGTGGTAACGTAAGACTGAGTGATGGCTGGAATATCAGTTTCTCATCCGGTTATGATTTCGACAATCATAAAATGAGTATGACTACTGCAAGTTTGCAGCGTGATCTCCACTGTTTCAATATGAGTTGTTCGGTGGTGCTTTCGCCTTATACAAGTTATAATTTCACCTTCCGTTGTAATGCTTCTACATTGACGGATGCCTTGAAATATGATAAGCGCAGTGGCTATTCTAATGCTGTGCAATGGTATTAGAATATCTCTGAAATCTAAGAAAAATACAATCAACGAAATAGGGTGTGTCATGAACTCCATGACACACCTTTTTCGTTTCTTCATTTTTTTTCATCGGATTTCACGGATGAATCGGAGGCATTCTTGCTTATCGGATTACTCACGGAATTTCGCGGATATTTGGCCGCTGGCCAATGGCTCGCGCCCTATATATGCTCCTGTTGCTTTTTGTCACGCAGATTTCGCAGATGACGCAGATTTTTCTTTGTGTGGATTATTTCGTCCCACAGATTTCACAGATATACACAGATTTTTCTTTGTGAGGATTATTTTGTCCCACAGATTTCACAGATATACACAGATTTTTCTTTGTGGGGGATTATTTCGTCCCACAGATTTCACAGATATACACAGATTTTTTATGGAATCTCTGTTGAATCTCTTTGTCCACTATCAGTGGGTATCTGCATCGACCGGACAGGTCGCCTCCGCGAAAATCCGTGAGTAATCGTCTCCGCCGGAAACCTCCGAATAAATTCCGTGTCATCCGATGAATAAAAATCTGTGTATATCTGTGAAATCTGTGGGACTTTTTCCAACCTCAGTGGGTATCTGCACCGACCGGATAGGTCGCCTCTGCGAAAATCCGTGAGTAATCGCCTCATCAGGAATATCTCCGAATAAATTCCGTGTCATCCGATGAATAAACTCATAATCCGTTATGACACATCTAAAATAAAGTAAGATGCGGTTTTTTAGAAGATTTAATTCAAAAGATTTGGAAAGTTCTAATAAAATCCGTATTTTTGTCCCATTGGAATTATTAATAACTATAACCTAATGATATTCATAAGAATGAGAAAAATGTTAGCACTTTCCTTCATGCTCCTGTGTTCGCCAACTCTGTTCGCACAGACCGTAGCCAACATGGATAGCCTGAAGGCAGAAAAGAAAACAACGGCGATTTCCTTGAAGTTGACGGGCAACCTGACCACTCAAGGTAATTCAGATTTCCGGCAAATGAGAGATCTTTGCTGGCAACTCAGAAATGTAGATTTGAGTGAAGCTACTTGTCCCGTCATCCCTAAGAATGCTTTTCATTCTCGCCATCATCTGCAAAAGATCATCCTGCCTCAAAAAGTGCAGCAGATTGGTTCGCAGGCTTTCTTTGCCTGTGATAACTTGCAGGAACTTCATCTTCCGATGAGTTTAAGACAGGTAGATGCTGCTGCCTTTTCGGGTTGTAAAAAACTGAAACATATCGTCATCGAAGGAACTCCACAGTTGGCTGAATATGCTTTTGCCCATTTATCGGGTTTACAGACCGTGAAGGTGAATTCCAAGATTCCTCCTCGTGCTGACGTCACGACTTTCTATGGCATCCATCGCAGTCAATGTAGGTTAATCGTTCCAAAGGGGAGCGAGAAGGCTTACCGGAAGGCACCGGGCTGGAGCCTGTTCTATGCTGACATGAAGCAGGCAAAGGAAACATGCGACCCGATGAAATGCCTGATTCCTGTGCCTATGGACTTGCAGGTAAAGAAAGATGCCCGCCTACTTCAGGTGCATGGAATTTGGAATATCGTGGCTGCTGATGGTCTTGCGAATGAAAAGGAACAGGCCGAAAGAATTCTTTCTGAACGGGACTGTTTGACAAGCAATAACACTCAGGAGGGAATTTCCAGACAGAAAGCAAACGTAAAGGGTGGAAGCAAAGAACAGTTGACTTTAACGATGGAAATAGATCCTTCTCTTGCTGACGATGAAGCTTACACTCTCGAAGTTTTGCAGCGAGGAGTAACGATTAAGGGAAAAACGGCAGCTGGTGTATTTTATGGTTTAATGACCTTTGACCAGTTGCTGCGTGGTAATGGGGCAAAGAACTGTTGTGATGCGATTCCTCAACTGTCGCTTTCAGACCAGCCACGCACTCATGTCAGAGAACTGATGGTGGATCCTTGTCGTACTTTTATCCCTTATGAGCAGTTGAAGGCTTTCATTCCTGAGATGGCCCGCTACAAACTGAATGCCATCCATCTGCATCTGGTGGATGATCAGGCTTGGCGTATCGAAATCAAGAAGTATCCTCGTTTGACGGCTGAAGCAAGCAGCAGATGGGGAATGGATGACATGAATATGCCTATCAAAGGATATTATACGCAAGAGCAAATGCGGGAGTTGGTAAGTTTTGCTGCGAAATATCATGTGCAGGTGGTTCCTGAAATCGAAATGCCTGGGCATGAAGTGGCTGCTATCAGCGTTTATCCTGAATTGACTTGTCATGGTGTGCAGGTGCCAATCCGAACTACTTGTGGTGTTTCTGATGAATTACTTTGTCCGGGGAATGAGTTCACTTACGAGTTCTTAGGAAATGTTTTCAAGGAATTGGCTGACGTATTCCCTTCTCCTTATATTCATTTAGGTGGAGATGAGGCAGGTAATCCGGCACTGGATTGTTGGACCAATTGTCCTAAATGTCAGGCGCTGAAGAAAAAATTAGGTATTACCACGACCGACCGTTCTGAGAATTGGAAATTGCAAGGTTATCTCTTCGACCGCATGATAGAACTCTTGCGCAACCGGTATCATAAGACTCCGATGTTCTGGTATGAACTGGATTTCAAGAAAATTCAACCGGGATGTGTTACCTTTGCCTGGCGTTCGGGTCTGACAGAAGAAGCTTTGAAGGCAGCCGTAGAAAACAATGCCCGTATTATGCTTTGTCCAGGTGAACATTGTTATTTTGATTATCCTATGGCGAAGGGAGATATGCCGGAAGTGAATTGGGGAATGCCTGTCACCACTCTGAAAGATACGTATCGTCTTGATCCGGGTTGGGGAATGGGTGAAGATTTTGAAAACAATAATCTTTTTGGTGTGGCTGGTACGCTATGGAGTGAGTGCATTAATACGCCTGAACGAATCTATTACCAGGCTTATCCTCGTGCCTTGGCTTTGGCAGAGGCGGGCTGGAGTATGCAAAAGAACCGTTCATGGGAAGGCTTTATCCTTCGTATGAAGCCAACTTTGGAGGATATGATGCGTCGTGGCATCACTTTCTCTATGGAATTTTAAGGAAAAGATCTATATTTTAGGTAAAAGAGGCTTTTGCAACCAAGTTGCAAAAGCCTTTTCGTAATTTTGCAGCAGAATAAAGAAAGTAATTGAAGTAGTAACTAAATGTATTGTAAAATTATGGAAGAAATGAAGCATCATCATCATTGCGATTGCCACGGTGAACATGATCATCATCATTGTGATTGTCACGGTGGACACGAGCATCATCACGAGGAAGGAAATTTAAAATCCAAACTGATTCAGATAGCTGCAACTGTCATTTTATTGGTAGTTGCTGTTTTTATTGAGAAAGAATACGATTTGGCAACTTGGCAATTGCTGCTCGTATATCTTGTGCCTTACCTCTTAGTGGGTCATGAGACCTTGGCAGAAGCGGCTGAAGGTATTGCCAAAGGAGATATGTTTAATGAGGACTTCCTCATGGCGATAGCTACTATTGGCGCTCTTTGCATCGGCTTCTTCCCAGGGAGTGAGACTGAATTTCCTGAGGCAGTTTTTGTAATGCTCTTTTTTCAAATCGGAGAACTGTTCGAGGGATATGCTGAGGGTAAAAGCCGGGATAGTATTTCGCACCTGATGAATATCCGTCCTGATGTGGCGAATGTTGAAAGAAATGGAAAGGTGGATCTCGTTTCGCCGGAAGAGGTGGAAGTGGGGGAGATCATCGTGATTAAGCCTGGTGAGAAAGTGCCGCTTGATGGTGTGGTAATAGAGGGAAACTCTGCCTTGAATACCATTGCGCTGACGGGCGAAAATATGCCACGGGATTTGAATGAAGGCGACCATATCATGTCGGGATGTGTCAACTTAACCGGATTGATCCGTGTTCGTACTACCAAGAGCTTTGGAGAGAGTACGGTTTCCAAGATTATTAATCTGGTAGAGAGTGCAGACCAGAATAAGTCAAAAAGCGAGGCTTTTATTACACGTTTTGCCCGTGTTTATACTCCTATCGTTGTTTTTGCCGCACTTGCTTTGGCTGTGATTCCTCCTATGTTGGGAGGAATGGGGATTGCATCAGAATGGTTGGGCAATGGTTCTTTCGGTGATCATTTCCCATTATGGCTCAATCGCGCCTTGATATTCTTAGTGGTGTCTTGTCCTTGTGCCTTGGTCATCAGTGTTCCCCTTACTTTCTTCGGAGGCATTGGCGGCGCTTCCCGCAATGGTATTCTTATCAAGGGCAGCAACTATATGGATGCACTTGCCAAGGTGGGTACTGTCGTTTTCGATAAAACGGGCACATTGACTCATGGAGAGTTTGCCGTGGAGGCTGTTCATGTGGGTGATTCCTGTTCTTGCGGTTCATCCGCAGGCGCTCATCATGTGCATGTTGGCGAATATTCAGATCAGGAGAAAATTCTTCTTCATCTGGCAGCCCATGCCGAACATTTCACGAATCATCCGATAGGTGCAGCACTCCGTTCCGCTTTCCCTGATGAAGCTACGGATAACTGCGTGGTTTCTGATGTAAAGGAAATCGCAGGTTATGGTATTCGTGCCCAGGTGAATGGAAAGGAGGTTTGTGTGGGAAACAAGAAGATGATGGCTTCTATCGGGGCAAAATGGCATGATTGTTCTCATGTGGGTACTATCATTCATGTGGCTATAGATGGCAAATATGTGGGGCATATTGTCATTAATGATCAAATCAAGGAGGGTAGTGCGGAAGCCATTGCACAGCTCAAGGCCTTAGGTGTAGGGAAAACGGTGATGCTGACTGGCGACCGTCATGAAGTGGCTGAAAAGGTGGCGCAACAGATAGGACTTGATGAATGTCGTTCAGAACTCTTGCCAACAGATAAAGTTGTAGAAGTGGAAAAATTACTTCAAGAAAAAGAAGCGGGCAAGACCTTGGCTTATGTGGGGGATGGCATCAATGATGCTCCTGTATTGAAACGGGCTGATGTCGGCATTGCCATGGGTGGCTTGGGTAGTGATGCTGCCATAGAAGCTGCTGATGTGGTTTTGATGGATGATGAACCGCGAAAGATTGCTCTTGCTGTCAGAATCGCTCGTCGCACCATTCATATAGCCCATGAGAACGTAGCCTTCGCAATAGGAGTGAAAGTGGCTGTTCTGATTCTGGCAACTGTTGGCTTGGGAACCATGTGGATGGCTGTCTTTGCAGACGTGGGTGTTACGGTCCTGGCTGTACTGAATGCAATGAGAGCCTTGAAGAAATGCTAATAAAGGTATAGAATATAAATAAAATAATGGAGAAGGCTAAGCCCTCTCCATTATTTTTTGCAAGTCGCTTTCTTCTCCTACGATCCAAAGGATATCTCCTTTTTCAAATGTACGGGTAGGAGCTATTTTCGTTAAGTTCTCTTGTCCTTCTTCCAATCCCACAACCATACAGTTGTATTTATCGCGGATTCCACTTTCAAGAAGTGATTTCCCGCAGAATTCACTTTTACCGCTGATGATGAGTTGTCGTAGTTTCATCTCCCGTTTCTCTATTTCCAGATCTTCTGGTATGAGATCCGTACTGAGAGCGGTTGCAAATTTCTGCAATTGGTCGTCATTACCAATGACTTGTAATTTATCTCCTGGGAATATGACCGTATCTCCGTTAGGAATATTCAGTCGTTGTGAACCACGCATGATACTGCTCATATCTACACCAAACCGTTCACGGAGATGCAGTTCTTTGAGCGTTTTCCCTCCCCATGAAGAATCTTCCGGTACATCAAAATCGCTGATGTGGATGTCTCGGTCCAATAAATGTCCTTCGTAGAGCGGTTTTTTCTCGCCGTTTACCTGTGCCATAATGTCCCTTGAACGCAGGTTGTGAATGAAGAGTCTTTCCATCTTGATGCTTCGCTTCTTGGTCCACCTTGATGCTATCATCAGGGAAACGACTGCAATGCCGATGATGATCATGAGCGCATCGGTGAAACGTGTCAGATAATTGCAGATATAGAAGATGAAAGCCAACGCAATAACAAATCTCACGACGATGGTGAAGAGAAGCGGAATCCTGTTGATGCTGCTTTCTACCCATAGGCGTTTCCACTCATTGCTATGGTTCTTTTTCATGATGATGGCACGCAGGAATGGAGCTATCAGCACAAGGGTCAATATGCCTGTGATGGCATTAGCATACCAATGCAACTTCCAGCCAGGGAAAAGACTTCGGGTGAATGGAAGTACGAAGGTAAACATCAATGCGATGACTGCTGCAGTAAGGATGGAATAGGCTACGGTGTTGATGAGCATTTGTCTGAGAAGAGACTTCCATTTGCTCTGCTGGGTCGTAGAGGGATGGCTCATCGCGAAATGATTCAGTATGTTGATGAGTCGCTTCGGCAGATGCTTCTCCATGACTTGATACGTCGGTGTGGCAAGGCGAATCATATAAGGAGTAAGGAAGGTCGTGATGACGGATACGGCAACAACTACTGGATAGAGATAGTTGCTGATAACGCCTAATGACAGACCTAAGGAAGCGATGATGAAAGAAAACTCACCAATCTGTGCCATGGAAAATCCACAGCGCATAGCTGATTTCAGAGATTCTCCACCGAGCATGAAGCCGAAGGTACCGAATATGGCTTGTCCTATGAGTATGCTACCTACTAATGCCAGAATAGGAATGGCATATTCTATCAGAATCTTAGGGTCAACGAGCATACCTACGGAAACAAAGAAGATGGCTCCAAACAGGTTCTTTACGGGTTCCACCAGTTTGATAATCTTTTCTGCTTCGATGGTTTCTGCTAAGATGCTGCCCATGACGAAAGCGCCAAAAGCACTGGAGAATCCTACCTTGGTGGAGAGTACTGCCATGCCGCAACAGAGTCCTAATGCTACAATCAGAAGGGTTTCGTTGTTGATAAGTTTGCGTACAGAACGGAGGAAAAGTGGGATGGCAAAGATGCCTACTATAAACCAAAGGACAAGGAAGAAGGCAATCTTTATCACAGAACCGATCATCTGTTCTCCATCTGGATTGTTGCCTCCTGCAATGGCCGACAGCATCACCATCATGACAATGGCAAGTATGTCTTCCAGTATCAGAACGCTCATCACCATGCCCGCAAACTTCTGTTGTCGCAGCCCCATATCATCAAAAGCCTTGTAAATAATGGTGGTGGAACTCATGGCAAGCATACCGCCAAGGAAAATACAGTCCATCTTGCTCCACCCAAAGCCATGACCTATGCTGATGCCGAGCATCATCATGGAGAACACGATGACTATGGTTGCAATGATAGGGGAGGCTCCCATTTTTACGATTTTCTTGAAAGAGAAGTCAAGACCGAGTGAGAATAGGGTAAAGATAACTCCGATGTCAGCCCAAGTCTTGATATCTGTTTCATCAATGACCGACATGGTATATGGCATGTGTGGTGAAACAAGAAAACCAGCAACGATGTATCCTAATACAAGGGGTTGCTTGAGCTTCTTGAAAATGATGGTTACGATGCCTGCAACCATCAGTATGAGTGCCAAATCTTTTACTAAAAATGGAATTTCTGCCATTCGAAAGAAAATTAAGTTTGATATGTAAGTGAAAACAGTTTATCGTCTATTGGAGTATCAGGTCATAATATGAAAATAATCTATAGTCCCATCAGCATTCATGCTTTCTGGGATTATAGATTATTATGATTGATACGAAACTTAGTCGTTGTATTCTGCTGTGATTTCTGCAATCTTCACGATGGTCTGTACTACTTTCTCCATTACCTGGATGCTGACAAACTCATGTGGGCCATGGAAATTGACGCCGCCTGCAAAGATGTTTGGACAAGGAAGTCCCTTGAAACTCAACTGTGCTCCATCGGTACCGCCACGGATAGGTTCTACGCGTGGAGGAACGCCATTTTCCTGCATCGCTCTCAAGACGATGTCGATGACATGCATGTTAGGGTCGATTTTCTCTTTCATGTTGTAGTACTGATCGTAAATCTCAGCCTCACATGTTCCTTCGCCATATTTCTCGTTGATTTTCTTCACGCAGTCAGCAATGAATGCTTTGCGATCTTCAAATTTATCACGGTCGTGGTCGCGAATGATATAAGCCAACTTAGCTTCTTCACAGTGGCTTTCAATGCCCAGCAAGTGGTAGAAACCCTGATAACCTTCTGTGGTTTCTGGAAGGTCGGTCTCTGGTATCATGTTTTGGAATTCCACCGCAAGTCTGCTTGCGTTGATCATCTTACCCTTAGCATAACCCGTATGTACACTCACACCTTTGATGCGGATCTTGGCAGCTGCAGCATTGAAGTTTTCGTATTCCAAATCGCCGAGGTCGCCTCCGTCGATGGTGTAAGCCCAGTCGCAGGCAAATTTTTCAACATCAAAGTGGTGAGCACCCATTCCGATTTCTTCGTCAGGGTTGAAACCTACACGTATATCTCCGTGCTTGATTTCATCATGGTCTCTGAGATAGCACATAGCCTGCACGATTTCAGCAATTCCTGCTTTATCGTCTGCACCAAGAAGGGTCGTGCCATCAGTTACGATGATGTCCTCGCCTTTGTGAGCTTTTAATTCTGGGAATTTATCGACTCTGGAGAAGATGCCTGGACTCAATTCAATATCTTCGCCATCATAGTTGCGGATGACGCGTGCCTTGATGTCTTTGCCACTTGCATCTGGACTGGTGTCCATGTGAGATATAAATCCGATGGTAGGTGTCTTTTTCTTGGTATTGCCTTTCAATGTAGCGTAGATGTAACCCATATCGTCCATCTCTACATCGCTAAGCCCCTCCTCTTCCAATTCGTGTTTAAGATACTTGGCGAACTCTAACTGTTTCGCCGTACTAGGCACACTGTCGGAATCTTCACTCGACTGTGTGTCAAATTTTGTGTAGTTTATAAAACGTTCTACTAAGTCCATGTTTTTAACTAAATAATGTGATAATTCTCTGATTCAGGATGATATTCCGTTTCTGAGGGAAGTGTATTCCCTGGATAGAGAATGTGTGATCTCGGTGGGACTCAAACCCACGACCTTTTGAACCGGAATCAAACGCTCTATTCAACTAAGCTACGAGACCAAGATATTCATACCTTATTATATATATGCAAAATCTCTTCCATATATACAGTTTGCAGATACGTTTGCAAAATTACTGATTTTATTTGAAATAACCAAATATTTGAGTAAAAAAACTTATTGAGAGGCGTAGGGAAGACTTTTTATTTAGGATAATAAAGAGAAAATGATACGAAAATAGTGCAAATAGATAGTGAAATATTAAAAATCCTATCATTTTGAAAAATAAAATAGAAAAACGCTTGCAGATTAATAATAATTTAGTACCTTTGCACCGTCAAATAGAAAACAGGCGTACTAACCTGCATTTCATTTGTCCCTAAATACATAAAAACAAAGAAAAAATATATATATTATGAGTAATGTAATAAAACCAGTAGGCTATAAGGCACTTCTTGATATGCGCCAAACCGAAATGGGAATCAAACTGATTAAGGAGTTCTTTCAGGCAAATCTTTCCACAGAACTTCGTTTGCGTCGTGTGACTGCTCCTCTTTTCGTATTGAAAGGTTTGGGTATTAATGATGATCTCAATGGAGTGGAACGTCCTGTAACTTTCCCTATCAAAGATTTGGGAGATGCTAAAGCAGAAGTGGTTCATTCTCTGGCAAAATGGAAGAGATTGACATTGGCTGAATATAAAATAGAACCTGGATATGGCGTCTATACCGATATGAATGCTATTCGTGCTGACGAAGAACTCGATAATCTCCACTCTCTGTATGTTGACCAGTGGGATTGGGAGGCTGTGATAGAAAAGAAAGATCGCAACTTGGCATTCTTGGAAGGCGTGGTGCGTCGCATTTATGCTGCTATCCGCCGTACTGAATATCTCACCTGTGAGCATTATCCACAGTTGAAGCCTTTCTTGCCAGAACAGATTCATTTTGTTCATGCGCAAGATTTGCTTGACATGTATCCTGATAAGACTCCTAAAGAGCGAGAGGATGCTATCTGCAAGAAATATGGCGCAGTATTCGTAGAGGGTATTGGTGGTAAGTTGAGTGATGGTAAGAAGCATGATGGACGTGCTCCTGACTATGACGATTGGAGTACTATTGCCGAGAATGGAAAGATGGGTCTTAATGGTGATATTCTGATCTGGTATCCGGTTCTGGAGCGTAGTTTTGAGTTGAGTTCCATGGGTATTCGTGTGGATAAGGAAAGCTTGCTTCGCCAGTTAAAGATAGAAGGTAAGGAAGATCGCGAGAAACTCTATTTCCACCAGCAACTCTTAAATGATAAGTTGCCTTTGAGTATCGGTGGTGGTATAGGACAAAGCCGCCTCTGCATGGTCTTGCTTCATAAGGCGCATATTGGTGAAATCCAGGCAAGTATCTGGCCTGATGAAATGCGCAAGGAATGTGAGGAAAATGGTATGAATCTGATCTAAAATAAAAATCCTATGGATGTAGCTCGATATGCTTTATCCATAGGATTTTTTCATTTGTCGTTTATAGACAGTTTATCTTTTTCTAAAAAAAGGATTATGCCATGACTAATTTGAATTCCTGTACCAATTTGTCAAGTGCAGGATTTTTCTTTTTCATATCATCGAAGATTTCCCGTTTATTACGTATCTTTCCGATTTCTTCTTGCTTGGCTACACGGTAATTGATAATGATGTCGTCATTGTTCAATCCTAATACAAGTGTACTTCTGATGCGGTTTTTGATTTTTCCGATTTGATCAAGAAGTATCGGATTATCAATGACGATTTCCACCGAAGGATAATCTGTGATTTTGGGAGTCAGCATTTTCAGGCGTTGTGACAAACCATACAGTTCGTTGATACCTTGCATTCTCATACACATACTCATCCATTGACCGTATAAAAGCTCATTATCGAAAGGTTGCTTTTTATCTTCGGCTATTGACGCAGTTTCTGTTGTGTCGTTGATGGCAGAATAATTGTTCTTGTCTTCTTCTTTGTGTTTCTTAAGATTCTTGAACGTCATGCCGATACTGCCAAGTTTGATACTTCCCTTAGGTTTGTTGCTTGTTGTAGAAGTATCTTTCGCTGAGGCAGTTTCATTAGCATCGGATTTTTGGGCAATAGAATGCCCGACAACAGGAACGGCTTCAACCTTCTTGCTGTCAACTTGCTCTTTACCTGCACCCTGAGAAGCAGGTTTAAGGGGAGCAATCAATTTCTGAAACAGGGATTTTAATCTATGGGGCGTACGCCCCGCACCTGGCACATCTTGATCTTCTGGTTGCGTTATCTGACCTACTTGGATGAGGGTCAGTTCTACCAGCAGGCGCTTGTTTGAACTCTGGCGGTATTGAACATCGCAGTCGTTCATGATTTTTAGAGCCTTATATAAGAAAGGTGTAGGGGCTTTCTGAGCCTGTGCCTGGAATTTGGCCTTTTGCTCTTCACTGGTTTCCAAGAGTGGCAGAGTCTGGGGATCTTTTGCCATCATGACATTACGCACATGTTGGGCAAGACCTTGGACAAGAATGCCTCCGTCGAAACCTTTGTTGAGAATATTGTTCAGTAGCACCATCATCTCGCTCACTTTGTTGGAGAGAGCGAGGTCAACCAAGTTGAAATAGTTGTCGCTATCCAGAACGTTCAGGTCCTCGATTACCTTTTTATAAGTGATGTCGCCTTGACAGAAACTGGCAGCCTGGTCAAAGATAGAGAGTGCATCGCGCATACCGCCATCGGCTTTTTCTGCGATGACAGCCAAAGCCTGTTCCTCATATTGGATTCCTTCTTTTTCTGCTACCATAGCCAGATGCTTGATCGTGTTAGGAACAGTCATTCGCTCGAAATCGTAAATCTGACATCTACTGAGAATGGTAGGCAGAATTTTGTGCTTCTCCGTGGTCGCCAGGATAAAGATGACATGCGATGGTGGCTCCTCCAATGTCTTGAGGAATGCATTGAAGGCAGCAGAACTCAGCATGTGTACCTCATCGATGATAAACACTTTGTACTTGCCAATCTGTGGCGGGATGCGGGTTTGCTCCATGAGAGCCTTGATTTGCTCTACACCATTATTGCTGGCGGCATCAAGCTCAAAGATGTTGAATGAGCGCTGCTCGTTGAAAGCTGTGCAACTTTCGCACTCATTGCAGGCTTCTCCGTCTTCACGGGGATGCTCGCAATTGATAGCCTTGGCAAAAATACGGGCACAGGTAGTCTTTCCGACACCACGAGGACCGCAAAAAAGGTATGCGTGAGCGAGCTTTCCACTCTTCACCGCATTCTTTAAAGTTGTTGTCAAAGCACTCTGTCCAACCACCGTATCGAAGGTCATCGGACGGTACTTTCTTGCAGAAACAATATATTCTTCCATTATTTTTTCTTAAATGATGATGCAAAGATAACAAAAAAATATTATCTT
>JABLTN010037711.1_pt1 | contig 16285 bp, 10 predicted proteins | sample 7160141 | NCBI WGS metagenome assembly JABLTN01 (sample SAMN14651226, study PRJNA627086) | human gut metagenome | isolation source: feces | host: Homo sapiens | reverse complement strand
CTCCAGCGCTACACCCGGGATTTCAACGTTCTGAACGCCAAGAACCACGAGCGTGAAGCTGAGATCGTGGCGCAGGCCGGCAAAAAGGGTGCCATCACCATCGCCACCAACATGGCAGGCCGTGGTACCGATATCATGCTGGGCGGCAACGCCGAGTTCATGGCCAAGGCCCAGATGCGCAAGGAGCACTTCTGTGAGAATCTGCTCAACCCCGAAAAGCCTGAGGACGCCGACCCCAGCGCCGTGGAGCTGCTGCTGACCGAATCCGACGGCCACGGGGAAACCACCGACGAGAAGATTCTGGCAGCCCGCAAGCGGTTTGAGGAGCTGTACGCTCAGTACAAGCCCGCCATTGAGGCCGAGGCCGACGAGGTGCGCAAGGCAGGCGGCCTGTTCATCATCGGCACCGAGCGGCACGAGAGCCGCCGCATCGATAACCAGCTGCGCGGCCGTGCCGGCCGTCAGGGCGACCCCGGTGCTTCCCGGTTCTACCTGAGCCTGGAAGATGATCTGATGCGCCTGTTTGGCGGCGACCGTGTGGCGGGCTTGATGGATACCCTCAAGATCGACGAGGACACCCCCATCGAGAACCGAATGATCACCAACACCCTCGAAAGTGCCCAGAAGAAGCTGGAGGGCCGCAACTTTGAGATCCGAAAGAACGTGCTGAAGTACGACGACGTCATGAATCAGCAACGCGAGATCATCTACGGCCAGCGCCACAAAGTGCTGGACGGCGAAGATATCTCCGCCGAGATGCACAAGATGCTGCGGGAGAACATCGACTCTTCCTGCGCCCAGTTCCTGGCGGGCGATGTCAAGGATGAGTGGGACTTTGGTGCTCTCCGCCGTCACTATCAGGGCTGGCTGACCACCGATGCCGACTTCCATTACACGGTGGAGGATTATGACAGCCTGAGCCGCGAGGGCATCGCCGATCTGCTGTATGACCGCGGCATGGATGTCCTCAACGATAAAGAGCAGCGCTACGGTGCCCCCCTCATGCGGGAGCTGGAGCGTATCTGCCTGCTCAAGTGTGTAGACCGCCAGTGGATGGACCATATTGATAATATGGATCAGCTGCGGCAGGGCATTGCGCTGCGCGGCTACGGCCAGAAAGACCCCGTGGTCGAGTACCGCATCGAGGGCTTTGATATGTTTGACCAGATGGTGGATTCCATCCGGGAGTCCAGCATCAAGATGCTGCTGACCATCGAGGTGCGGAAAGCCGGTGCCGCTCCCAAGCGGGAGCAGGTGGCCAAGCCTACCGGAGAGGGCTTTGTGCCCGGCAACGGTGCTCCCGGTGTCAAGGGTGCCCCCAAGGGCCAGCCGGTGCGGGTCATCAAGATCGGCCGGAACGACCCCTGCCCCTGCGGCAGCGGCCTCAAATGGAAAAAGTGCACCTGTGCACAGTACCATCCGGACGGAGCTGGTAACACGCAGGAGTAACATAAGATCATCCGCCCTCTCAGCTGCCTGAGAGGGCGTTTTGCAAAGGAGCGATGTTTTGGATGATGAAGCCGAATGAATTGCTGGATGAAGCCAAGACCCTGCAGCCTCAGCTGCAGAAATGGCGGCGGACGATCCACCGCAACCCGGAGGTGGGCTTTGACCTGCCCAAGACCAAGGCGCTGGTCAAGCAGGCCCTGACCGAGATGGGCTATGCGCCGCAGGACTGCGGCAGGGCGGGTGTCCTCGCGCTGGCCGGGGGAAAGCGCCCGGGCAAGACCATCCTGCTCCGGGGCGATATGGACGCCCTGCCCATCTTTGAGGAGTCCGGAGAGGTGTTTGCCTCCGAGGTGCCGGGCAAGATGCACGGCTGCGGCCACGATATGCACACGGCCATGATGCTGGGTGCGGCAAAGCTGCTGAAAGAGCACGAGGAGGAGATCGAAGGCACTGTCAAGCTGGAATTCCAGCCGGCCGAAGAGATTTTCCAGGGCTCCCCGGATATGATCTCCAACGGCCTGCTGGAAAACCCGAAAGTGGACGCGGCGGTCATGTTCCATGTGCTGGCCGGGATGCCTCTGCCTCTGGGCGAGGTGCTGGTGCCGGGCGGCGGCATCACCATGGCAAGCTGTGAGCAATACCACATTGTGGTGCACGGCAAAGGCGGCCATGGTTCCATGCCGGAAAACTGCATCGACCCCATTACGGCCGCGGCCCATATCCACATTGCATTGCAGGAGATCAACGCCCGGGAAATCTCCCAGAATGATTTTGGCGTGCTGACCACCGGGCGGTTTGCGGCGGGAGCTGCTTCCAATGTCATCCCGGACACCGCCGAGATGTGGGGCACCATCCGCACCACCGACCCCGACAACAAGACCGGGGCGTTCATCCGGCAGCGGATGACGGAGATTTCCGAGGGCGTGGCAAAGGCGTTCCGCTGCACAGCGGAGGTGGAGTTCTCGGACTACTGCCCCTGCATGATGGTGGACAAGGCCCTGGCACAGGATGCCATGACCTATATGACCGACCTGCTGGGGAAAGGTGCCATGGATATGGCCCCGCTCACGGGTGGAAAACCTGGCGGCGGCAGTGAGGACTTTGCATTCGTGAGCCATGAGGTGCCCACGGTGAGCATGTTTTTGGCCTGCGGCAGCCCGGAGCGGGGCTACCGCTACGGCCAGCACCACCCCAAAGTCCGGTTTGATGACAGCGTCCTCTGGGAGGGCAGCGCGGCGTACAGCTACTTTGCGCTGCGCTGGCTGGAGGGACACCGGTAAGCCGAAAAACAGGAAGTGTGAAAAGGAGGAGCAGCCGTGCTGAAGATCGCAGTGGTGGAAGACCAGACCGAAGTGCGGGAGAGCCTGTGCCAGTTCATCCGGCAGTACGCCGGGGAGCAGGGCCTGCAGGCGGAAGTGGAGCCCTTTGCGGACGGGGCCGTCATTGCTGAGGGGTACCAGCCCGGGTATGACATCATTTTTCTGGATGTGGAAATGCCCCGGCTGGGCGGCTTCGGGGCGGCGGAGCGCATCCGTGTGGTGGACCCGGATGTGGTGCTGGTGTTCGTGACCAACATGGCCCAGTACGCCATCAAGGGGTACGAGGTGGACGCGCTGGATTATGTGCTCAAGCCGGTCAGCTATGGGGCGTTCTGCACCAAGCTCTCCCGGGCCATCCAGCGGGTGCAGCGCCGCAAGGGTGGGCAGGTGGCCCTGCAGCTTTCGGGCGGCGGGATGCAGTTGTTGGACACCGGCGATATCCTGTATCTGGAGACCCGCAACCGGATGCTCTACTACCACACCGCCACCCAGGAGTACGCGGTGCGGGGGAGCCTGGCCGGGGCTGAAAAGCAGTTGGCTGCCTACCACTTTGCCCGGTGCAACCAGTGCTATCTGGTCAACTTGCAGTACGTCCGGGGCGTGGAAAATGATTTTGTGCAGGTGGGGGACGCCCGCCTGGAGATCAGCCGTCGCCAGAAAGCCGCCTTTATGACGGCGGTGGCCTCCTATCTGGGAGGTGTGCTGTGATCGTTGTCGGCAGGCATGTGTTTTTTCGGGCGGTGCTGCGGTGGGGCGCGGCGCTGGCGTTCTGCTACCCGCTCAAGCACCGGGAACGGTTCTGGCTCCGGGCCGTGGAGCTGCTGCTGTCCCTGATGGCCCTGACCTGGCTGCTGGACCCCATGGCCCAGAGCAACTCGCTGGTGCAGCTGCAGATCTCCCTGCTGGGAATGTACGTCGGCTTTTTTATCCTGCTGGGTGCTATGATCTATGCCTGTGTGGAGATCGACAAAAAGAGTGCCCTCTACTGCGCGGTGTGGAGCCTGCTGACGGCCCAGACGGCTTACGAGGGCTGGAACCTCTTTGAGCTGCTCTGCGCGGTGAAAAGCCATCCGCTGAATATGAACAGTGTCCCGGTCAAGCTGCTGCAGGTGCTGACGGGTGTGGTGTTCTATGGAGTCATCTGCGGGACACTGGCCCGGAAGATCCCGGACAAAGGCGTGTACCATATCGGGCCCCGGCAGCTGGCCAGCGCGTTTTTTATGGGGATTATGTTCATGCTGCAGGCGGCGCTTTTAAGCAGTGCCCAGGCGCTGGACTGGCCCATGAGTGTTGTGGGCACCACCCTCATCGGGCAGCTTTACTTTTTGACGCTGCTCTATCTGCAGACGGAACTGTTCAAAAAATCCGACCTCCAAAAGGAGATGGAAACACTGAATCTGCTCTACGAGCGGCAGCGCCAGCAGTATCAGGTGGCGCGGCAGAACGTGAACATCATCAACAAGCGCTGCCACGAGCTGCGGGTGCAGATCGCGGCCCTGCGCAAGCTGGCCCCGGACGCGGTGCCGCGGGAGACGCTGGAGGAGGCGGAGAACGCCGCCCGCCTCTACGACGCCGGGGCGAACTCCGGCAACGAGGTGCTGGACGTGGTGCTCACCGAGAAGACCCTGCTCTGCCAGTCCCGGCGGGTGCAGCTCAATGCAGTGGCCAACGGCAGCTGCCTGCAGGGCTTTGAGCCCGGCGACCTGTACGCCCTGTTTGCCAACGCGCTGGACTACGCCATAGAGGGAGCCGTGCGGACGCCCGACCCGGCCCGGCGGAACATCGACCTGCTGGTCTGCGTGCGGCAGAGCTTTATCGTCATCAACGTCATCAGCCCGGCTCGGGAGCCGGAGGCTGCCGCGACCCGTACCGAGGCCTACGAGCTGAAAGTGCTCCGCCGCATCGTGCAGAAATACAGCGGCACCCTGACCACGGAAACGCAGAACGGCTTTTTTGCCATCAAGATCATTTTCCCGCTGAAGCAGGGAGAGTAAAACAAAATAATGAAAACACAGCGATATGCGGACTCTGACAAAGAGAATGCGTATCGCTGTATTTTTATTGTTTGGAAGCGTCCTTGCCCTCTCAGGCGCTTGCGCGCCAGCTCTCCCAAAGGGAGAGCCTCTGGCGATTCGCAACATTTGTTGGATACAACTGATTGTGAAAGTTGCACAATGATTTTGCTTTGGATTTGGAAGCAAAAAACCGAATATCCTCTCAAAACGACCACTTTTCGCAACCATCTTGCAAAAAATATTTGCTTTGATAAAATACTGACGAACGAAAACGAACGGAATGAATCCCGCGAAAATACGACCAAGTTTAAGGAGACGGCTTATGCGCAAAATTGTCCGACTGATGAAAAACTGGCAGTTCATCGGCCCGGAGGGGAACACCACTCCCGTGGATCTGCCCCACACCTGGAACGCCATCGACGGCCAGGACGGCGGCAACGATTACTGGCGGGGTACCTGCGTCTACCGCACCCGTTTTGCGGCTCCGGCCTTTGAGGAGGTCAGCCAGCAGGTGTGGCTCCAGTTCGAGGGCGTGAACGCCAGCGCAAAGGTCATTCTGAACGACACCGAGGTCTGCGTGCACGACGGCGGCTACTCCACGTTCCGCGCCAACATCACCACCCTGCTGCGAGAGGAGAACATCCTGACCGTGGAGGTGGACAACCGTGTCAACGACCATGTTTACCCCCAGAAAGCCGACTTCACGTTCTACGGCGGCATCTACCGTGACGTGAGCCTGCTGGTGGTCCATAAAGATCACATTGCACTGGGCCATTACGGCGACACCGGCGTGAAAGTGACGCCCACCCTGTGCAAGGATCACACCGCCGACATCCGGGTAGAGACCCGCCTCGAGGGCGAGGGGACCGTCCGCGTCACCCTGAATGACGCCGAGGGCAACACCGTGGCCGCCGCCGAGGGCAAAGACGTCACCATGACGCTGGCACACCCCCACCTGTGGGACGGCGTGAAAGACCCCTACCTCTACACCTGCGTGGTGGAGCTCGAGCAGGGCGGGGAAGTGGTGGACACCGTTTCCACCCGCGTGGGCGTCCGGAGCTTCCGGGTAGACCCCAAGAAAGGCTTCTTCCTCAATGGCCGCTCTTACCCGCTCCACGGCGTCTCCCGCCATCAGGACCGCAAGGGTCTGGGCAATGCCATCAGCCGGGAGATGCACGATGAGGATATGACTCTCATCCGGGAGCTGGGTGCCAACACCATCCGGCTGGCCCATTACCAGCACGACCAGTACTTCTACGACCTGTGCGATGAGTACGGCATGGTGGTCTGGGCTGAGATCCCCTATATCTCCGAGCACCTGCCCAATGGCCGCCAGAACACCATCGACCAGATGGAAGAGCTGATCTACCAGAACTACAACCATCCCTGCATCGTCTGTTGGGGCGTCTCCAATGAGATCACCATTTCCACCAAGGATAAGGCCGACATGCTGGACAACCACCACATGCTCAACGACCTGTGCCACAAGATGGACCCCACCCGCCTGACCACGCTGGCCTGCTACGCCATGTGCGGCCCGTTCAACCCGGTGGCCCACATCACCGATCTGGTGAGCTGGAACCTCTACCTGGGCTGGTATGTGCCGGGGCTGTTCCTCAACGACCTGTGGCTCAACTTCTTCCATCTGGTGTATCCCAACCGGGCGCTTGGCTTCTCGGAGTACGGCGCGGAGGGAATGCCCAACCTCCACAGTGAGCACCCCCGCCGGGGCGACCACACCGAGGAGTATCAGGCAAAATACCACGAGTACATGCTCCGCTGCTTCGACCGTCACCCCTGGATGTGGTCCACCCACGTCTGGAACATGTTCGATTTTGCAGCCGACGCCCGTGACCAGGGCGGCGAGCCGGGCATGAACCATAAAGGTCTGGTCACGTTTGACCGGAAGACCAAGAAAGACAGCTTCTATCTCTATAAGGCATGGTGGAGCGATGAGGCGTTCGTCCACATCTGCTCCAAGCGGTTTACGGACCGCACCGCCAGCGAAATCGAAGTCAAGGTCTACTCCAACCAGAAGACCGTTGCCCTGTTTGCGGACGGCCAGAAGATCGCGGAGCAGACCGGCGAGCATGTCTTTACGTTCAAAGTGCCGCTGAACGGCGAGGTCAAGCTGCAGGCTGTGGCAGGGGAGTGCATCGACACGGCATCGTTCCGTAAGGTGGACACCCCCAACCCCGGCTACAAGCTGGTCAAGACCAAGTCCAAGAGCGCCAACTGGGTGTAAACCCGGGCGGATTCCCCAAGGCAAGCGCCGCCTTTCCCACAAAGCCGGCTATTGTATAAATAAAAAGGAGGAGAACCCATGAAGAACAAGAAATCCAAGGTGGGTTTATGGTCTGCTCTGACTGCCATCACCGCGATCCTGACGATCGCGGCCATCGTTGGCAATATCATTGCAAACCAGTACGCCACCACCATCAACGTTGCTCTGAATGCATCGACCTATAAGATCATTCACGACAGCAGCAACACCGAGGACACCGAGTATTTCAAAAAAGGCTTTGCTTCCGATGAGGAGCGTGAGGCTTATGAGGCTGAGCTGTGCGCTCAGGTCGAGGCCGAGGGCGCAGCCCTGCTGAAGAACCAGAACGCTGCCCTGCCTCTGGCACAGGGCGCCAAGGTCAGCCTGTTCGGCCACGGCTCCGTGGACCTGATGTACGGCGGTACCGGTTCCGGCTCTGTCGATACCAGCAAGGCTCCCAACTTCAAGCAGGCTCTGGAGTCCCAGGGCATCTCCGTCAACGAGACCCTGTGGAACCTGTACAGCTCTGACTCCATGATGAGCAAGTACAGCCGCATGACCCCTGCTTCCATCTCCGATACCCTGGAGGCGAACACCCAGTATGCGGTCAACGAGGCTCCCTGGAGCGCTCTGTCCAGCGCTGAGAGCAGCTTTGCCGAGTACGGCGATGCCGCCATCGTGGTCCTCTCCCGTTCCGGCGGCGAGGGTGCTGACCTGCCCAGCGGTGAGAATGGCACCAACGACAGCTGGATCTCCGGCCAGGAGGGCGACGGCAACTATCTGGCTCTCTCTGCGGAGGAGCTGGAGCTGCTGCAGAACCTCAAGGCTCTGAAAGACAACGGCACCTTTAAGTCCATCATCGTCCTGCTCAACAGTTCCAACGCCATCGAGCTGGACTTCCTCAACCCCGAGATCTGCGGTGAGGATTACGGCATCGACGCTGCCATGTGGATCGGCGACGTGGGCCAGACCGGTATCAACGGTGTGGCACAGCTGCTGTCCGGCGCGGTGACCCCCTCCGGCTCTCTGGTCGATACCTACCTGTACGACAACATGGCAAACCCCGCCATGTACAACTTCTACACCCAGGCTTACCCCAACGCAGCAGAGTACAACCTGCTGACCGAGGGTGCCGACGTGCAGGGCATGTACAGCGTCTACCAGGAGGGCATCTACCTGGGCTACCGTTACTTTGAGACCCGTTACGAGGACGTGGTCATGGGCACTGCGAACGCGGGCGACTATGACTGGGCCAAGACGGTTGCTTATCCGTTCGGCTACGGCGACAGCTACACCGATTTCACCTACAGCAACTTCAATGTCACCGAGTCTGACGATGCCTTTGACATCAGCCTGACCGTGACCAACTCCGGCAAGACCTATTCCGGCAAGGAGACCGTGCAGGTCTACTTCCAGTCTCCCTACACCGATTACGACAAGGCCAACGGCATTGAAAAGGCTGCAGTCGAGCTGGCTGGCTTCGCAAAGACCGATGTCCTGGCTCCCGGTGCTTCTGAGACCGTGAACATCACCGTCAAGAAGAGCGAGCTGCGCACCTACGATGCCAACAAGGCCAAGACCTACATCGTGGACGCTGGCGACTACTACTTCACCGTGGGCACCGACTCCCACAACGCCCTGAACAACATTCTGGCTGCCAAGGGCTACACCGTGGAGAACACCAACGGCCGCATGACCGCCGATGGCGATGCTTCTCTGGTTTACACCTGGAACAACCCCGCTCTGGATACCACCACTTACGCTGTCAGCGCCAACGGCACTGCCATCACCAACCTGTTTGATGAGTCCGACCCCAACAAGAGCAGCGACGCTCCCGGCTCCGTGACCTGGATGAGCCGCTCTGACTGGACCGGCACCATCCCCACCGCTCCCGCACAGCTCACTGCCAACGAGACTCTGGCTGCTGACCTGGCATTCACCCAGTACGACGGCAGCCTGGCCGACAGCGTCGAGATGCCCACTCTGGGTGCCAAGAACGGTCTGACCCTGGCTTCCATGATCGGCAAGGACTTTGATGATCCCGAGTGGAATACCCTGCTGGATCAGCTGACCTATGACGAGATGGTCAACACCATCACCCTGGGCTTCCACAACACGGCCGCTGCCGCCTCCATCGGCAAGACGGCTACCAAGGACGAGAACGGTCCCCAGGGCCTGACTGCTGCCCTGACCGGTGGCGCGTCCGCCATGTGCTACACCTCTGAGGATGTCATGGCTGCTACTTTCAATGTGGACCTCATCAACGATGTGGGCCGCTGCATTGGCGAGGACTGCCTGGCCATGGGTTACTCCGGCCTGTACGGCCCCGGCATCAACATGCACCGCACCGCTTACTGCGGCCGTAACTTCGAGTATTACGCGGAGGATCCGTTCATTGCTGGCACCATCTGCGCTGCCGAGGTGCAGGGCATCCAGTCCAAGGGCGTGTACGTCTACCTGAAGCACGTTGCCCTGAACGACTCCGAGACCAGCCGCCGCGGCGTGAACACCTGGCTGAACGAGCAGACCGCCCGTGAGATCTATCTGGAAGTGGCCGATAAGGCCATTACCGATGGCGGCGCGTGGGATGTCATGACCGGCTTCAACCGCTGGGGCGCTACCTGGTGCGGCGCAAACCAGAACCTGCTGACCGGCTTCCTGCGTGAGGAGCTGGGGATGCGCGGCATGTGCATCACCGACTTCTCTGGTTCCAGCCAGTACATGGACCTGGTGGACGGCCTGATCGCCGGTTCCGATATCTGGGACAGCCCCATGCCCAAGATCCACACCACCAAGGCTGCGAACTATGAGAACGACGCTTACATTGTGACCCAGATGCGCAACGCAATGCATCACATCCTGTACACCGTCGTCAACTCCAACGCCATGAACGGCTGGGCATCCACCGATACCCTGAAGACCGTTACCCCCTGGTGGCAGACCGCGATCTACGCACTGATCGCTGTGCTGGCTGTGCTGACCGTGCTCTGCGCATGGCAGCTCAGCAAGGCCCTCAAAGCCAAAAAGAGCGCTGTGAACACCGCTCCCGCGGCGGACCAGCAGTAATCTCCAAGTAGATTCTTTCCTCTTCTTCTCATTTCCCCAAGGATCCCCCGCAAGAAACCCAAGGCAGCCTGTCCCCCCAACAAAAGGCGGGCAGGCTGCCGCTTTTTTAGAAAAAAGGAGACACCGCAAATGGGTGAACAAACCGCAAAGGCGCCGGGCCTGAACCGCGCCAAAACCTACCAGCTGGTGCTGTTTCCGCTGAACAACGGCGCGACGAACGTGTACTATGTGCTGGTGCTTTCCTACATCGCTACTTTCGGCAGCAAGGTGCTGGCCCTCTCCATGCTCTTTGCCTCGGTCATGGTCACGGGGATGCGCCTGTTCGACGCCATCACCGACCCCATCATCGGCGCGCTGATGGATCGCACCAACGGCAAATTCGGCAAGTTCCGGCCGTTCATGGTCATTGGCAACCTCATCATGGCGGCCAGCATCCTGGCGCTGTACTGCCTGACCCCCCTCATCCCGGCCAGCGCCATGGCTCTGCGCTACGTGGCGTTTGTGGCTCTGTACGCGGTCTGGGTCATCGGCTATACGTTCCAGACCAGCTGCACCCGCTCTGGCCAGACCGTGTTGACCAACGACCCCAAGCAGCGCCCCCTGTTTACCATCTTCAACACGGTGGGCAGCCTGCTGGGCATGGGTGCCATGCAGTTCTTTGCCCCCATCCTGGCCAAGAACTATGAGGGCGGCTACGCTTCCGCCGGGTTCTTCCGCACCCTGGCTCCTGTGGGCATCGTCATCTCCATTCTGCTCACCCTGCTGGCCGTTATCGGCATCTGGGAGAAAGATCAGCCCAAGTACTTCGGCATCGGCGGCGAGAAGACCGAGAAAGTCAAAGTCTCCGAGTATATCCAGATCATCAAGAACAATAACCCCATGCAACGGCTGATGGTGGCCGGTGCAGGCTGCAAGCTGGCACTTTCCATCGCCACCAACACCACCGTGCTCTGTATGCTGTACGGCTGCATGATGGGCAATTACGACGGCCTCTACCTGCCCATGATGGTGCTGGGCTATGTGTTCAGCGTGCCCTTCTTCCTGCTCACCGTCCGCACCAGCCAGAAGCAGGGCCAGAAAGCCAGCCTGATGAAGTATGTCTCCGTGGCGTTCCTCTGCTACATCGGCGTGCTGGTGCTGCTGCTGCTCTGGGGCAAGAGCGATGCGTTCACCCTGTCCATCATGGGCGAGAACGGCCTGTCCATCAATCTGTACACCATCCTGTTCATCGCGTTCTTCGGCATCGGCTATGGCGCTTACTACGCAACGGCTGATATGCCCATCCCCATGGTGGCCGACTGCTCCGACTACGAGACCTACCGCTCCGGCAACTACATCCCGGGCATCATGGGCACCCTGTTCAGCCTGGTGGACAAGCTGGTCTCCAGCCTGTCCGCTACCGTTGTGGGTGTTGCAGTCAGCTTCATCGGCCTCGAAAGCCTGCCCACCCAGTACGACCCCTACACCCCCGGCATGAACCGGGTAGTCATCGTGCTGTTCTGCATCATCCCCATGGTGGCATGGGCTGCCACCCTCATCGCCATGAAAGGCTACAGCCTGACCGGCGAGAAGATGAAAGAGATCCAGGCTGTCAACGCCTGCCGCCGCGACGCCGTGGCCAACGGCATGAAGCTGGAGGACGCCATGACCAAGTGGCAGACCCTCGACCAGCTGCCGGCCGAGTACCGCGGCTGAGGGCTGACCCCTTGATCCCATAAAACCAGAAAGGCACCGCGCTCTGCTTCCCGGAAACGGGGAGGGGCGCGGTGCTTTTTTGTTCAGCTTGCACTTTGCCCGCAAAAACACTATACTAAAGAAAATGCGAAACGGACAAAACAGCGGGGAGGGGAGAAGATGGCAGAGCAACGGGTGCGGGGACTTTCGCTGCGGCGGAAAGTGACCGGCTGGCTGGGGGCGATTCTGGCCGTGACGCTGGTGTCCATCGGGATGGCTACCGCTGTGGGGCGGTGGACCAGCACCGCCTTTGACGCGATGCTGGCCGATAACAGCGCCTGTTACACCGTGCAGGATGCGCTGGCGGCGGAGACCAAGGCGTTCTCCCGGATGGTGCGGGAGCCCTCGCGGGAGAACACGGAGGAGTATCAGACGGCCTGCGAGATCACCGAAGCCAGCCTGGCGGAGCTGCCCTTTGATTATGAAAAGATCGGCGAGGACCGCTACGCCCGCACCTGGAACCTGCTGCAGGGCTATGCGGGCTACCAGAAGTACCGGGACGCCTTTTTGCAGATGGCCCCGGCGACGGATACCTATGTGGACCAGATGTACCGGGTGATGGAATTGCAGGATTACCTCTCCGAGTACGCCCTCCGGCTGACGCAGGCCACGTTGGAGCAGGAGAACGCCGCTTACAGTGCACAGGCCGACCAGCTGGAGCAGCTGCCCTGGGTGTATCTGGGGCTGTTCCTTATGGCGCTGGCGCTGATGCTGGTGCTGCTGGATATGCTGTCCCGGGCCGTGGTGCGGCCCCTGCTGGCGCTGGCGCGGGCTTCCCGCAGCATTGCGGACAACGATTTTTCCGGGCAGGATCTGCCGGTCCACAGCCAGGATGAGGTGGGGCGGCTGACCGGGACGTTCAACCAGATGAAGCACGCCATGCAGGAGCATCTGGCTACCCTGAACGCCCTCCACCGGGAGGAAGTGCGGAATCTGGCCCTGGAAAAAGACCTGGATCACACCCGAATGGAGATGCTCAAGAGCCAGGTGAACCCGCATTTCCTCTTCAATACCCTGAACATGATCTCCTGCATGGCCCGGCTGGAAGACGCCGAGACCACCGACAAGATGATCGTCAGCCTGGGCAACCTGTTCCGGCACAACCTGCGCACCAAGCAGCAGGAGGTGACGCTGGAAGAGGAGCTGGACGGGCTGGAAGATTATATCTACCTCCAGCAGATGCGGTTTGATGGACGCATTACCGTGGAAAAGCAGATCCTGGTAGACCCGGCGCGGGCGCGGCTGCCGTCGTTTACATTGCAGCCCGTCATTGAGAACGCGTTCTCCCACGGGCTGAAAGCCTGCGAGGAGGGCGGGCGCATCCTGCTGCGGGTCTGGCGGCAGGGGAGAATGCTGTATGTTACCGTGGCCGACAACGGCAAAGGAATGACGGAAGAGGAACTTGCCGCTCTGAGCGAAAAAATGCGGCAGAGCGAACAGACCGGAAAGAGCATCGGGCTGGGAAATATCTTCCGGCGGGTGTCCATGCTCTACCCGGATACAGGAAAAATGCAGGTGTTCAGCCGGGCGGGGCATGGCACCGTCATCCGGTTTGAGATCCCTCAGGGAGAAGAGGAGGAACGGGCATGAAGTGCAAGCTGCTGGTGGCGGAGGATGAGCTGATCGAGCGGAAAGTCCTCTGCAAGACGCTGCAAAAGTATCTGGGCGACCTGATTGTCCTGTACGAGGCCCGCAACGGGCGGGAGGCGCTGGAGCTGTTTGCCCGGGAGGCCCCGCAGGTGGTCATCCTGGACATTGAGATGCCCGGCTACACCGGGCTGGAAGTGGCCCGCAAGATCCGGGAGACGGACAAGAACTGCGGCATCCTCTTCCTGACTGGATATGATAAATTTGCCTACGCCAAGCAGGCCATTGCGGTGCGGGCGCTGGACTACCTGCTCAAGCCCTATAAGGAGCAGGAGCTGGTGTTTGCGGTAGAGGACGCCATCCGGCAGGTGTCGGCCCGGAGCACGCCGCTGCCGCCCCGGGTACAGCCTACGGCCCCGGCTGCCCCGCTCCACACCGAGGAAGAGGACGAGGATGTCCGCACCTCCATCATCCGGGCGGAGATGCTCTCGTTTATTGAAGCCCACTACCGGGAGGAGATCTCGATGCAGGACGCGGCAACAGCCCTGCGCTACTCGGATGCCTATTTCTGCAAGAGGTTCAAGCAGTGCTTCAAGGTCAACTTTTCGGCCTACCTCAACGAGTACCGGGTGGGGAAAGCACGGCAGCTGGTGCTGGACCCCCGCCTCAGCCTGAAAGACGTGAGCACCGCCTGCGGCTATGCCGATGCCAACTATTTTACCCGGGTGTTCAAGCGGATCACCGGCAAGACCCCCTCGGAATACCGGCTAGAAAATTTAAACAACTAAAGTGTGGCAAAGAACCGGAAGCGCGTCTGATTTGGACGTGCTTCCGGTTCTTTTTTGCCAGTTTCTTTCTCCTCGGAGACGAAAAAATTGTACTTGGATACAAGAATGACAAAATAGTCCTGCGGTTCACAAAAAATTCCCGTTTCGCGGCAAAGAACCCTTTGTTACAATAAATTTACAAACCGTGAATCGAAAAAGGGAGGACACAACGCATGAAGAGAAGAAGATTCCTGTCGCTGATGGGCACGGCCGCATTGGCAAGCGGCCTGCTGCTGACCGGATGCGGCGGGGGAGAGGCTGCGGATGACCGCCGGATCATCCGCATTGGCCATGTGCAGTCGGCCAACCACCCCGACCACCTGGGCCTGACCGCGTTTGCGGATTTTATCAATGAGAAACTGGGGGACAAGTACCGCGTGGAGGTTTACCCCAGCGAGCTGTTGGGCAGCCAGACCGAGATGGTGCAGCTGACCCAGACGGGCGCCATCGACTTTGTGGTGGCCTCCAACGCCATCATGGAGACGTTCAGCTCCCAGTACCAGATCTTCAACCTGCCGTATCTGTTCTCCAGCGAGGAGGCTTACCACGCCGCCATGGAGGACAATGAGGTCACCGACCCAATCTTCCTGACCACCCAGAAAGCTGGTCTGGAGACCGTTACCTGGCTGGACGCGGGCACCCGCAACTTCTACACCGTCAAGACCCCCGTCAACCAGCCCTCTGACCTGAAAGGCCTCAAAATTCGCGTCCAGCAGTCTCCCACCAATGTGGAGATGATGCGTTTGCTGGGCGGTACCGCTACCCCCATGGGCTTCGGTGATGTGTACACGGCTCTGCAGGCCGGTATCCTGGACGGTGCCGAAAACAACGAGCTGGCCCTGACCGACAACGGCCACGGCGACATCTGCAAATACTACTCCTACGATATGCACCAGATGGTGCCGGACCTGCTGGTGGCCAACTACGAATTCCTGCAGAACCTGAGCGACGAGGAGCGCTCCATCTTTGAGGAGGGCTTCCAGCTCATCAATCAGGTGGAGCGGGATGCCTGGGCCGCTGCCGTGGAAGAGGCGAAGAACAAGGCCGAGAACGAGCAGCACGTCAACTTCCTCTACCCAGACACCGCCCCGTTCCAGGAGGCCATGGCACCCCTGCACACCTCGGTGCTGGCTGCCAACCCCGAGCTGCAGTCGATCTATGACCGCATTCAGGAATACAACGCCGAATACGCGTCCGCAAACTAAGGAGAGGCCAATATGGAAAAATTTCGTACCGCGCTGAACAAGGCGCTTGAGCTTCTGGCTGGCCTGAGCATGGCGGTCATGGTCATCCTGACCACCTATCAGGTCATTGCCCGTTATATCTTCAACTCTCCCTCCACCTGGTCGGAGGAGCTGGTCGGCTATCTGTTCGGCTGGAGCACCCTATTTGGTGCCACCATCGTTTCCGGTGAGCGCGGCCACATGAACATCCCCATTCTGGTGGACCGGATGAACCCCGGGATGCGCAAGGCGTTCCACATCCTGTGGGAGGTCGTGGCGTTCCTCTTCTCCGCCACCATCCTCGTCTTCGGCGGCTTCCAGGTCTCCAAACTGGCCATGGGCCAGCAGACCTCCTCGCTGGGCGTGGCAGTCGGCGTATTCTACTGGGTCATGCCCATCTGCGGCGTGGTCATCCTGCTGTATTCCATCCTGAACATCATCGGCATTGCCAACGGCACCATCTCGCTGGAGGTCGCCGATGAGGCTTCCGAGGCCATCGCCAAGGTCGAGGCCGAGAAAGCCGCTGCAAACGAAAAGAAGGAGGGCTAAACCGTGGCAATTCAAGCATTGTTGGTCATTCTGGCAGTCCTGCTGGTGCTGCTGTTCCTGGGCGTGCCCATCTCGTACGCCATCGCCGTTTCTTCTCTGACGGCCATCCTCTCGTCCATTGACCTGAACGTTGCCGTGCTGACGGCTGCCCAGCGCACGTTCGTGGGCATGAGCAAGTTCAGCCTGACCGCTATTCCGTTCTTCATTCTGGCGGGCAACATCATGACCCAGGGCGGCATTGCAAAGCGCCTGG
>JABLTN010008859.1_pt1 | contig 16312 bp, 14 predicted proteins | sample 7160141 | NCBI WGS metagenome assembly JABLTN01 (sample SAMN14651226, study PRJNA627086) | human gut metagenome | isolation source: feces | host: Homo sapiens | reverse complement strand
CTTCTGCCGATCACAACGCACTCTTTTCCGTCGATCCGGATATCAGAGCGCTTTAACAGCTCAATGATGCCCGCCGGAGTGCCGGGGACAAAGCCCTCTTCCCCGCAGCTCAATGCGCCGACATTGTAAGGATGGAAGCCGTCGACGTCCTTTGCAGGGTCGATGGCATTTAAAACATCTTTTTCATTGATATGTCCGGGCAGGGGAAGCTGCACCAAAATGCCGTCCACGTCCTCCCGGGCGTTCAATTCCTGAATCAGGGAAAGCAGTTTTTCTTCCGACGTCGTTTCTTCCAGTTCATAGGAAAGGCTGTGGATTCCAAGCTCCTCACAGGTTCGCTGTTTATTTCTGACATAGACACACGATGCGGGGTCCTGACCGACCTGAATAACCGCCAGCGTTACGGTAATGTTGTCTTTTGCAAGCTGCTGTACCTGTTCCTTTAATTCTCAGCTACTCCCGGATGTACAACATGGATTTGCAGAAGGTCTTGCAGGCTCGTTTGTTCGTGAACGGCAACTATGCGGCGCTGCTGATCCTCGGTGCGCAGGGTGACTGGGAGGCCAGTGATGAGGTGCAGGCTAAATTTGCTGCTGAGGAGGCTGCCAAGGTGGACGAAGTATGGAGAGGTATTTTTGGTTCTGCTGACAACGGTATTACGATCCCGGAGGAGGATGTCAGCAACAACGGTGGCTTTTTTGATATGACCGACGATGAAGGTAACAACGATCCGGTGCTTGGCGGCTAACTATGGTTTTCTCCAGCCTGACATTTTTACAATGCTTTCTGCCGCTGTGTCTGCTGGCGTATTTCCTTGTCCCGCAGAAATGGCGCAACGGTATACTGTTTCTGTTCAGCCTGTTGTTTTACGCATGGGGTGAGCCGGTCTATGTAGTGCTGATGCTGTTTTCCACCGCGTTGGACTACACCTGCGGGCAAATGGCAGAGCGGCACAGGGAACAGCGGGGAGCAAAGATCGCGCTGCTGGTGTCGGTTTGCGTAAACCTTGGCTTGCTGGGCGTATTCAAATACAGTGACTTCCTGATTGGCACGGTCAATTCCTTGTTCGGCACGGCGCTCCCCCAGCCGAATCTGCCGCTGCCGATCGGCATCAGCTTCTACACCTTTCAGACCATGAGCTATACCATTGATGTCTATCGTGGTGAAGCGAAAGCGCAGAAAAATATCATCAATTTTGGCGCTTATGTGACCCTGTTCCCCCAGCTCATCGCAGGTCCCATCGTCCGCTATCAGACGGTAGCGGACGAGCTGGAGCACCGGGATTGCACCGCTGACCTCTTTGCCGAGGGAGTGAAGCGCTTCGCCTGCGGCATGGGGAAAAAGGTGCTGCTGGCAAATAACATCGGTCTTTTGTGGGAGGCAGCATCCGTGCAGGCTGCTCCCACGGTACTGACGGCATGGCTTGGTGTCATCGCCTACGGTTTCCAGATCTATTTCGACTTTTCCGGCTATTCCGACATGGCCATCGGCCTTGGACGGATGCTGGGGTTCCGATTTTTGGAAAACTTCAACTATCCGTTTCTGGCCGACAGTATTACCGATTTCTGGCGGCGCTGGCATATCTCCATGGGGACGTGGTTCCGGGATTATGTCTATATCCCGCTGGGAGGCAACAAGGGCGGCCTTGCAAAGCAGCTCCGCAATATTGCTATCGTCTGGCTGCTGACGGGCTTCTGGCACGGGGCAAGCTGGAACTTTGTCCTATGGGGCGTGTATTTCGGAATACTGCTGGTGCTGGAAAAGCTGTTCCTATTGCGCTGGCTCAAAAGGCTGCCCGCCGTATTGCGACATATCTACGCGCTGGTGCTGGTAACGATCAGCTGGACATTCTTTGCGTTCACAGAGATCAGCAAAGGAGCCGCGTGGTGCAAGGCCATGCTCTCCGGCGTGCTGTTTGACAGCAGTAGTCTGTATTTGCTGCTGACTTATGGGCCGATGTTGGCAATCTGTGCTTTGGCAGCCACACCGCTGGGAAAACGCTTTTATGAAAAGCTCGGCACACGGCTGGGGCAGCGGGCGCTGACCGTGGTTGACTGCGGCGGCCTTGCCTGTGTGCTGGTGATGGCTGCGGCCTATCTTGTCAGCGGCAGCTATAATCCGTTCCTGTACTTCCGATTCTGAGGTGAGAAAAATGCGAAATAAAATCATTACCTCTTTTTTCTGCCTGCTGCTGGCGGTTTCTACTCTTGCCGGATTGCTGATGCCGGATCGCTATTACTCCGAAAGAGAAAAGCGCACTTTGACGCAAAAGCCCAAATTTACTGTTGCCGACTTTATCTCCGGCAAGTTTAGTGACAATTTAGAAAGCTATCTCACCGATCAAGTTCCCCTGCGGGATGGCTGGGTCACGATGAAAACCTACATGGAACTGGCCATCGGTAAACGGGAAAGCGGCGGTGTCTATATCTGCAAAGACAAGTATTTGATGGACAAGTTTACATCTTATAGCAAAAAGCAGCTTGCCGCCAACGCAGCCGCCCTTGCTGATTTACAGGAAAAACTGGCGGCAGAGGGTATCTCCATGAATACGATCCTTGTCCCTATGGCGGCACAAGTGCTGACGGATAAACTCCCTGCCTATGCGCCCGTGGCGGACTACGCCGCTATTCTGCAAGTGCTGACCGATGCGGGCGTTGACACAACAGACGTGCTTTCTGCTCTCGCCGCTCATAGCAGCGAGAACATCTACTACCGTACCGATCACCATTGGACGAGCCTTGGGGCCTACTATGCCTATTGTGCGTGGCGCGGTATTGAGCCTACGGCGGGCGAATGGACGCAGGAAGTACTCTGCGATGATTTCTACGGTACAACTTGGAATAAAGTCCCGCTGCCCACTGTCCCCGCCGAGGAGATCACCGCATGGTATAAGCACATAAATAGAAGTGTGTCCTACAACAACGGTCAGTATGAGACGGACAGCATCTACGAGCGGAAATACCTGTCCGGCAGCGACCAATACGCCGTGTTTCTGAACTCCAACCAGGCACAGACTGTCATTGAGGGCAGCGGAAAGAGCGGCAAGCTCCTGCTCATCAAGGATTCCTACGGCAACACGTTTTCCCAGTTTCCCGTGGAGGACTATGCGGAAGTTCATGTCCTCGACCTCCGCTTCTTCAAGGGCGATGTAGCGGAGTACGCCAAGGAAAACAGCATTACCGATACACTGGTGCTGTACGGCGTGCAGAATTTCGTGAAGGATACAAACCTGCGGTTCTGACCCAAGTAAGCCTACCGGTTTTAACGGCATAATCGATAAACCGTTCTCTACTTTGGACGCCTCCACCGGATCGCCGCACCCCCGCCAATAACATGAAATAACACCCGCTGTTCGGCAAGAGGTTTTCGGACAGCGGGTGTTATTTTTTTGGTGTATCCTGACGTTACTTTTATTAAAACAGCATCCTGCCGTTCTCTTTTGCTTTTCAAAAGGGGAGTTTCGGACTTGCCTCGCGGCAAGCGATCCGGAGCGTTCCTTTGTACTCAAATTCGGAACAAAGTTTTCTGTTTGGAACGTTAATTCCATACTTCTCCCGTCATCCTCGAAATATTGTATTTTCGGAATGAAATACACTTGAAATAATTGTTAATTATTCCGAAATTGTGGACTTATATTGACACCAGTTCGACAAAATGCTATCTTTTTCTTATGGATCGGACCTGTTATTCGCGATATACAGGACGATTTGTTCCGAATATCTTGAGGGAGGAAAAACATGGTTGCAATTCTTACCGATTTTGCGATTGCCGGCGCATTGATTCTGGTCAGCCAGATGCTCCGCGCAAAGATCAAATTTCTTCAGTCTTTCTTCATCCCCGCATCTCTTCTGGCAGGTCTGATCGCCCTGATCCTCGGCAATCAGGTCTTAGGCGTTCTCAACTTCTCCGATTATTCCGGCGACTACACCTGGACTCTGGTCGTCATGTCCTTCGTTGCTGTCGGCCTTCCCGGTATCAAGTTTACCAAGGCCTCCGGCGAGCGCATTGGCAGCTACTTCTTCTATAAGCTGGGCACCTGGGCGCTGCAGTTCAGCCTTCCCGTCATTCTCTGCTGCCTGGTTCTCTCCAAAATCAATATGGGCGTCAATGACGGCTTCGGTCTGTTGATGGCTGCCGGCTTCATGGGTGGCCATGGAACGGCGGCAGCGGTCGGCGCAACGTTTGCAAAGCTTGGCTTCCCCGAAGCGAGTGACATCGCGATGACCTTTGCAACGGCAGGCATCCTTGCCGGCGTGTTCGGCGGCCTTGCTTTCATCAAGTGGGCCACCAAAAAGGGTTACACCCAGTACGTCCACGATATCAAAAACATCTCTGACGACCTGCGCACCGGTATGGTTAAGCGTGAAAACCGCGAGATCTTCGGTACCAACACCATCTCTCCCATTTCCCTTGACCCGCTTTGCTGGCACTTCGCCATCATGCTCATCCCCACAGTCCTCGGCATCTGGTTCTGCGACTGGTTCGGCGGCAAGACTGGCGTGTTCCTGCCGGAATATGCCATTGGCTTTCTGATCGCGCTGGCACTCTCCCCGCTGCTTAAAAAGAGCGGTATGGAGGAATACATCGACTTCCGCATCACGGACCGCATCTCTGCCTGCTGCACAGACTTCATCGTCTTCTTCGGCGTTGCCAAGATCAAGCTTTCCGTCGTCATTGAGTACGCGGTGCCTCTGGTCATCATGCTCGCCCTCGGCGGTGTGATCGTCTTCCTGACCGTCTACTACTTCGGCCCGCGCATGAACAAGGACAGCTGGTTTGAGCGTTCCATCTTTGTTTACGGCTACTCCACCGGCGTGTTTGCTATCGGCATGCTGCTTCTCCGCATCGTTGACCCGAATGGTGAATCCGCTACGCTGCCCGACACCGGCTTTGCCGAATCCATCCAGACGCTCAACGAGCTTTTCGCCTGGTCGGTCGGCCCCTACATGATGATGTCCGGCAAGGGCCTGTGGTTCGGCCTCGGCATGCTCGCCGTGGTTGTCGTTTCCATTGCTGTCTCCAAGGCATTCAAGTGGTGGTACAATATCCCGCTTGATCAGCGCGGCGCGATCCACGACAGGCGCATCGATTGACCTCTTTACGATTGAAACACATTCTATTTACATATTGAAAACTCAAGAAAGAAGGATACATCCATGAATACCAAGATCGATTTTCTGTACCTCAGCCAGGATGATGTGGTCAAGGCTGGCGTGACCGATATGCATCACTGCATCGACACGATGGAGGAGATGTTCGGTCTGCTCGGTCAGGGCGACTATCTGATGGGCGATGTCAACCACAACTCCCACGGCATCGAGATCGTCCCGCCGCTCACTTCTCCGTTCCCCAACATGCCTGTCGCCGGTCCCGACCGCCGCTTCATGGCCATGCCCGCATACATCGGCGGCCGCTTCAACATGGCTGGCTGCAAGTGGTACGGCTCGAATCATGAGAACCTCAAAAAGGGTCTGCCCCGCTCTATCCTGATGGTCACGCTCAACGACCCCGACACCGGCGCGCCGAAGGCGTTCATGTCCGGCAACCTCATCAGCTCCATGCGCACCGGCGCCGTCCCCGGCGTTGGTGTCCGCTACCTTGCCAATCCAGACTCTGAGATCGTTGCCGTCGTCGGCTGCGGCGTCATCAACCGTGCTTGCCTTGCCGCCATCAAGGACGCCTGCCCCGGTCTCAAGCGCGTGCAGATCTACGACCTCTTCCCCGCCGCCGCGCAGAATCTCGTTGATTATGTCAACCGTACGTTCCCCGATATGGAGACCGCGATCTGCGACAGCATCGAGTCCGCCGTCAAGGATGCCGACATCGTCACCGTCGTGACCTCCGGCGCCGCCAAGCCCTTTATCGACGACAAGTGGCTCAAGCCCGGCGTTCTGCTCTCCCTGCCTGCCGAGATGCGCGTCCCGAAGGACTTCATGCTCTCCTGCCGCAAGGTCATCGACAACAAGGCCATGCACCAGCTCTGGAAGGAGTTTCAGAACTGCGAGGGCGATTTCCATGAGAATGTCGGCATCATCAGCAGCTACATGATCCAGTACATCGACGAGGGTCTGATGACTTGGGACGATGTGACCAACATCGGCGATATTATCGCCGGCAAGGCGCCCGGCCGCACCAGCCATGACGAGAGCATCCTCTTCTGCATGGGCGGCATGCCCGTCTCCGACGTTGCCTGGGGTACCGAAGTGTACAACAAGGCCCTTGAAATGGGGATCGGCACCAAGCTCAACCTCTGGGATGAGCCCTACAAACTGTAAGTCATCACAATCGACCTTGCCTCTTCTAAAAAAGCAGGAGCCTCGCGCTGTGCGCGGGGCTCCTGCCGGTAGAGGTGACAGAACATGTGACTGTATTTCATTGATTGCGAATGATCCCCTCGCTGATGATGTAGCGGTTGATCTCATTCATCTTCTGGACGGACAGCGGCGCAAGGCGCGTTCCGATCTCATTGATAAGCGCCTCGAGCACCATATAAAAGGGCAGCGATGTTGCGCGCGTACTCTCCGTGTGCGGCAGGATAAGCTGATAGGTCGCATACTCCAGTACAGGTGTATCCTCGCGGTCCGTGATCACGACCAGCGGGATGCCGCGCTCGTGGCAAAGCTCGGCCAAACGCACAGAGGTTGCCGTCACCGGCATGGAGGCAAACATCAGCATGACCTCGCCCTGATGGGCATTGATGAGCCAGTCGTAAGCCAGCGATTCATTCTCGCTCAGGTCCCGAATGTCGGGGATGAAGTAGCCGAGCATGTAGTAGGCGTAGCGGGCGATCGCCGCAGAGGTGCGCAGACCCAGCACATTCACACGCCACGAGGCGATCAGAATGTCGACGATCTTGCCAAACTGCGTACGGTCGAGTTCCTTGGCCGCCTGCTGTAAAAGCCGCATGGACTCCCCACAGCAGGCATTGATAGAGTCCGTATCCTCCGGCAGGAGAGCGCCCTGCTCATCCGCCCAGAAGAAAGGATTGGAATGGTAATGGTTCTCTGCCGCCTCGAAGTACGAGGCATTGAGCGCCTTCTTAAACTCCGCATAGGACGGATATCCCAGACTCTCGACCAGGCGGATCACTGTCGCGCGTCCCACGCCTGCCGCCTCCGAAAGGCTACCGACACTCATTAGATAGACGGATTTCCCGTTGGCAGTGATGTACTCGCAGAGCTTTTTCTGTTTGGTCGGCAGTGTGCTTTCGATGGTGCTGAGCCGTTCCAACAAATTCTTCATTTCTTCCGTCTCCTCTTCCCGCGCCGCTTGTCAATGCGGCAGCTTATTCGCGGAACATTATTTCTTATAATTGATATACTGTATCACAAATCAGAACAAATGAAAAGAGAGAAAATGAATTCAACAAAAAACAGAACTTTATTTTGCAAAAAAGAAGTCAAATTTTATCACGGGCTTATCAGTCTTGCGAGCACAGCAGTCCTGATTTTCATCGGCGTGGTGGTCTGCGGCGCGGAACCGCAGATCCCGTTGATCTTCAGCTGCACGATTGCCTCGCTCCTCTCGCTTTACCTCGGCTTCTCCTGGGAGGAGATCCTCCACGGTATGCTCTCCGGCATTGAGCAGGCGCTTGAAGCCGTGATAATCCTGCTGCTTATCGGCGTGCTTGTCGGCACCTGGATCGCCTCCGGCACTGTCCCCACACTTATTTACTATGGGCTCAAGATCATCACGCCGAAGTTCTTCCTTATCACCGCTGCATTCACCTGCGGTATCGTCTCGTTCGCCATCGGCGCATGGGGCACGGTCGGTACGGTGGGACTCGCGTTTATGAGCATCGGCGTCGCCCTCGGCGTCCCGTCCCCGATCGTCGCAGGCAGCATCATCTCCGGCTCTTACCTCGGTGAGATCATCTCTCCTCTCTCCGATGCGACAAATCTCACCGCCGCGGTCGTGGGCTGCGAGATCTTTGATCTGATGAAGCGCGCCATGCCGATCGCACTCGCCGGCTTTGCCGTTACGGAGGTCTTTTACTTTGTCTCCGGCCTGCGCTACGGCGGCGGTGATGCCTCGGGCGTAGCGGAAAATATTGCTCCGCTGCTTGCGGGTCTGGATACCTCGTTCCGCATCTCGCCGGTCAGTCTGATTCCGATCCTCGTTATGGTCGTGTGCATCGTGATCAAATTTCCCGCTATCCCCGCCGTTATGGCGGGTGTCGTCTCCGGTCTCATTGTTGCGGTCGCAGCGCAGGGCATGCCGTTTGGCGACATCTTCACCATTGGCTTTTCCGGCTATGTCGGTCACACCGGGGTCGCGCTGCTCGACGAGCTGCTGACAGCAGGAGGTATCGAGTCGATGATGCATGCCAACTCCATCGTCATCATCGCCATGGCCTACGGCGGACTGATGCAGAAAACCGGCCAGATCGAAGCGCTCGTCTCCCCGCTCGTCTCCCATGTGAAAAGCCGCGGCGGCCTGACCGCACTCACCGCCGTGTCGTGCGTCTGCATGAATGTTATCCTTCCCGACCAGTATCTCGGGATCTCCGTTCCCGGTCAGATGTACGCCGAGGGGTATGACCGCCGCGGCATGTCCCGCGTGGATCTCAGCCGCGCGCTGCTCTGCGGCGGTGCGATCACCTCGCCGCTCGTTCCGTGGAACACCTGCGGCATTTACTGTTCCGGCATTCTAGGCGTTGCCACGATGAGCTATCTGCCCTATGCATTTCTCGGTCTTTTTCTCCCGCTGCTGCTCATTGTGCTCAGCCTTGGCAGTTCACTTTTCCGGGCAAAGAAAGCGTCCCCTTCTTCTGCGCAATGCCAACTGCATTGAATTTCAAGCCACCAAGCTCACAATAGTGATCATCCCATTTGAATCAGAAAAGCAGCGCCTTTCGGCGCTGCTTTTCCGCTTGCGGGCCAAATTTCCTGTATGGTATAATACGAAAGCAAACCGGTGAAAGGGGTGGAACGCCGATGGATATTGAGCGGACAAAGCGGTTTTATCGCGATCTTAAACGATCTAATCTGTGCGATTGTGCCTATTGCCGCAATTATGTAAACGAGGTCGCGAAGGCCTATCCTGCCGTGACGGCGTATCTCCAAACGCTCGGCGTCGACATCGCGAAGCCGTTTGAAACGATGCCGCTCGAACTGGATGAAGATGGCCGGATGCCGTACATCGGGCCGCAGTACCTCGTTTTCGGCGAGGAAGAGGGCTTTGCCGCCGCGACGGTGAGAGACGTCAACGACGTCGAGGTCCGCCTTGCGCAGTCCCACCCGGGCGACAACATTCAGGAGCCGCACTTTGTGATCGAGATTGAGCCGATCTTCCTGCCGTGGACGGTGGAGGAAACGGCAGCAGATCGGTGAAACGAAGAAAATGATGAAGAAATTCCTGATCGCACTGTTTTCGTTGGTCTCTATTTTGGCGTTGACCGGCTACGGCGGCAGGGTCACGTCGGGCGCTGAAAACTAAATAGTTGAAAATGAGGGGGCGCAGCCGCGCCCCTTTTCATTTTTTCGTCTTTGTGGTATACTTTGGGCAAAATCAAGGAAAAGCGAGGAAACGGTCATGGAAACCATTGCAGCCATCGCCACGGCGCAAAGCCCGTCGGCCATCGGCATCGTGCGCCTGAGCGGAGAGGAGACGCGGCGCGTGCTCGCCGCGCTGTTCACGCCCGCAAGCGGCATGGCGGTCGAAGCGCTTCCGTACCGCCGCATGACCTATGGCGACATCCGCTCGGCGGACGGCACGCTGCTCGACCACGGCATGGCGGTCTGTTTTTCCGCCGCCCACAGCTACACGGGCGAGGAGAGCGCCGAGCTCCACTGCCATGGCTCGCCGGTCGTACTGAGCGAGGTGCTGCAAGCGGCATTTGCCGCGGGCGCACGGCAGGCGCGGCCCGGTGAATTCACGCAGCGGGCGTTCCTGAACGGAAAGCTCGACCTCACCGAGGCTGAGGCAGTCATCGACCTCATCGACGCCGAGACGGCGGAGAGCGCGCGCAATGCCGCGGCCCAGCTCTCCGGCGCGCTGCGCCGCCCGATCGAAAGTGTTTATGACAAGCTGCTCGACGTTTCGAGCCGTTTCTACGCCGTCGTCGACTATCCCGACGAGGACATCGAAGACCTCTCGCGTGAGGAGACCGAGCGCACGCTCATGTTTTGTGAGGCAACGCTTTCCGACCTGCTTGGCACGTTCGCGCGCGGGAAAGTGCTCAAAAACGGCGTTGCCACCGCCATCATCGGCGCGCCGAACGCGGGCAAGAGCTCACTTTTGAACGCGCTCGTCGGCTTTGACCGTGCCATCGTCACAGATATCGCGGGCACGACGCGCGACACGGTGGAGGAAAAGGCGACGGTCGGCGGCGTGCTGCTGCGCCTCATCGACACGGCGGGCCTACACGAGACGGACGATCTCGTCGAACAGCTCGGCGTCGAGCGATCGAAAAAAGCGGTCGAGGACGCTGATCTGATCCTCGCGCTGTTGGACGGCAGCACGGGACTGCCGGCATCCGAAGGACGTGCAGAGGAAATGCTCGCACCGCTTGCGCTTGCCGCAAAAAGCGGCAAGCCGTGGCTGCTGCTGCTGACAAAATCCGACCTTGGCCGTGGGACGGGCGTTGCCCCCGATGAGGACTGGCGCACGCCCGAGGCGGTCATTTCGCTCTCAAGCGTGACGCACGAGGGGTTCAAAGCGCTGGAAGCGGCGATCCGCACGCTTTACCCCGCGCCGAAAGGCGATACGTCCCTCGTGACAAACGCCCGTCAGGCCGACGCCATCCGCCGCGCGCTTGATAGCGTCCGTGCGGCGAAGGACGCGCTCCAAAGCGGCATGACGCCCGACGTTGTACTCACGGAAGTAGAGCAGGCGGAAAACGCCCTCGGCGAGCTCACGGGCCACACCGCGCGCGAGGACATGGTCGCGCGCATCTTCGAGCGCTTCTGCGTCGGAAAATAAGAGCTTATTTCAATAAAAGTGCCCTGAACGGACCGTTCAGGGCACTTTTTTATCAGATGCCGCATTCATTCAGCCGCTTTTTTCTCATAGTTGCCAAAAAACGCGGCGTATGATATCTTGAAAGAAAAGCCCCCGGTCAAAACTGTCTTGGAGGTACGCCATGCCGAAGCGAAGCTGGAATTTGAATACCGTCTACATATCCGAGCGCCTGCAGGAGTGCCTGCGCCCGATCTCGCGCTGCGCGCTCACCACCGTGGTCGCGCCGATGGGCTACGGCAAGACGACGGCGGTGAACTGGTATCTTTTAGAGCGCGCCAAGCTCGACGAAGCCGCCGTTGTGCGTATCAGCGTGTATTCGGACAATCTGGCCATCTTCTGGAAGAGCGTGCAGGAGGCCTTTTCCCACGCGGGGTTCGACTTTCTGCGCGCCTACCCCTGCCCCGACGACGCCGCGGGCGGAAGCCTCCTGACGGACGATCTCTGCCACGTGCTCGCGGGCAAGCGGCCCTGCTATATTTTCATCGACGACTTTCACCTCTTGACCGACAACCGCGTGCCCGCCTTTCTCTGCACGCTGACGAACCGCCTGCCCGAAAACGTTCACCTGATCGTCGCAAGCCGCGACCGCTTCCTGCCCGCGGAGGAGATCCTGCGCCTTGGCGGCAGGCTCTACACCGTGGGTGCCGAGCAGCTGCGCCTCAACCACACGGAGCTCTCGATCTACGCCCACCGCTGCGGCACGGAGCTCTCGGACGCGCAGATCGAATCGCTGCTCTATTCGAGCGAGGGGTGGTTCTCGGCCATTTACTTAAATCTCCGCACGCTGCACGAGCGCGGCGAGCTGCCGAGCCGCAGCTCGGATATCTACGCGATGTTCTCCGCCGCGATGATCGACCCGCTGCCGTCAAAGCGGCGCGAATTTTTGGCCGTCATGGGTCTTGCGGACGAATTCACCGTCGAGATGGCCGAAACCGTCACCGGCAGCAAAAACACCGCTGCGATCTTACAGACGTTGACCGAGCAGAACGCCTTTGTCAAGCGCCTGCCGGGCGGCGTGACGTTCCGCTTCCACCACATGATGAAGGACTGCGCCGAGCGCACGTTCCACACGATGGAGCCGCGGCGGCAGGCAGTTTACCATAATAGATATGGCGAGTGGTACAAAACGCATGGGCAATATCTGCATGCGCTCAAATTCTACTGTCTTGCCAAAAACTACGACGCGGCGCTGCGCGTCATCCAGCGCGACGCGGGCATCCTGCTCACGTCGCTTGGCGCGCAGCAGGTGCTCGACTTCATCGCCCACTGCCCGGTCGAAACGCTCAAGGAGCACCCGCTTTCGCTCCTCGTTCTGATGCGCAGCATGTTCACCTGGCGGCAGATCCCAAAGATGCTCGAGCTCAAGGAGCTGCTGCTCGCCGCGATCACCGAACACCCCGACTGGCCAGAGAGTGAGCGCGGCGACCTTCTCGGCGAGTGCGACCTCATCATGAGCTTTTTGATGTACAACGACATCTCCGCGATGAGCCGCCTGCACCGCAGCGCGAGCGCGCAGATGTCGCGCCCCGCCATCAGCATCCAGAAAAGCGGGGGCTGGACGTTCGGCTCGCCGTCGGTGCTGATGATGTTTTACCGCGCGTCCGGCGAACTCCAGAGCGAGCTCACCGAGATGGACGAGTGCATGCCGCACTACTATAAGATCACAAACGGCCACGGGCAGGGCGCTGAGACCATCATGCGCGCGGAGGCCGACTTCATGCGCGCCTGCTTTGCCGACGCGCAGATCATGCTCGAGCGCGCCTATGCGCAGATTGACGGCAACGGGCAGGAAAACATGGCCTTGTGCTGCGACTTTCTCGCCTGGCGGCTCTCGCTCTGCACTTCTTTCACGCCGCGCGAGTCCTTTGAGCAGCGGCGCGAGGCGCTGCTGCAGCAGCACAACGTTGCATGGCTCAACATTCTGCAAAGCTCCTGCGCCTATTACTATGCGCTGCTGGGACTGCCCGAAAAAATTCCCGCGGTCTTCCGCGAGCATCAGCTCGCCTCCATCCACTTCCTCGCGCCCGGAAAGCCGATGATGGATCTTATCGAAAATCAGGTCTATCTCGCCCAGGGCGAATATGCCAAGGTCATTGGCCACAGCGAAGCGCTGCTCGGTATGTGCGAGGCGATGCACTATGCGCTCGTCGCGCTGCACATCCGCCTTCAGACCGCCGCGGCCTACGAAATGCTCGGCAAGCGCGAGACGGCAGACGAACTTTTGATCTCTGCCCTCGCCGCGGCGGAGCCGGACGCGCTCTATCTGCCGTTTGTCGAAAATTACCGCTATCTCAAGACGGCGCTCACGCGCGGCGCGGGTGCGAAATTTGCCGCGTTTGTCCGGACGGTCACACCGCTTGGCGAGGACTTTGTGCGCCGCTGCGGCGAAAAGTGTGCGGAAGGCTCCCGTCCCGCCGCCCTCGCGGGCCTCACCGAGCGCGAAAGCGCCATCGCCGCGCTCGTCGCCAAGCGCCTGAGCAACCGCGAGATCGCCGAGCAGCTCTTTTTGTCCGAGGGAAGCGTGAAGCAGTACATCAATCAGATCTATTCTAAGCTTCTCATCACAGGCGACGTGCGCACCAAGCGCAAGCGGCTCGCCGAGCTCGCCGCGCCGAAGAGCTAAGGCACAGCAAGGACGCAGCACGCCTATTTTGCATTGATATTCCTAAGAAATTATCTAACCTTTGGTTAATACCAACTTTTTCCGAACCACCGTACAATGGCTGTACGGTGGATCTTTTATTTTCCGGAGGGGAGGAATGCCTTTGTACCGAAAATACATCTCAGCCGTCACACCGCTCCCGGACTACATTCTCCGGGTGGACTTTGTCTCCGGCAGCCGCCTGCTGCTCGATATGAAGCCGTATCTCGACAAGCTCCGCTTCCGCCCGCTTGCCGATCCCGCGGTGTGGAACAGCGCCATGACGAACGGCATCTTTGTCCGCTTCGACAACGTGGAGCTGAGCCATGACGAAATTCTGTCCATGGCGGAACGGGCGCACTGAGCGCGCCGATTTTTCAAGATTGAGAGGAGAACAACATGAAAAACGCTTGTAAACACTTTGCCCTTTGCACCCTGACACTGATCCTTTGCCTTGCCCTCGCCGCCTGCGGCAGCGACAACTCCGGCGACTCCGTGGACTACGGCAACGACTCCACTGTGCCGTCGACGATCGACGGCTTTGTCAAGGAAAGCTACGACAGCTATGATTACAGCGCTTTCGAAGGTTACTATCTGCCCGACAGCGGCACGGACTTCGACTATCTCATCATCGACACCAACGGTTCGCGCTGGCGCATCGGCAGCAACGACGACCTCGCCGCCAGCGGCTATTTGCAGTACGACGCGGACTATGACTGCATCTACGCCTACAACGAGCACGACGGCGTTGCCTATCAGTTCTCCGCCGACGGCAGCAGCGTGAACATCTATTCGCTCGGCTCGTTCACCTATGAAATGAGCCTCGACGAGTTCGACGCGCAGGCCGAAGACTACAACAGCAGCGACAGTTCGGTCGATCTCTCTTACCTTGCGGGCATCTGGTATCTGGACGGTGATCTCGACGCCGACAGCTACATCTACATCGACAGCAGCGGCGGTCTCTGGGGTCTCTACGAGCGCGCGCCCGGCGCGGAGGCGACCGAGGTCGACGGCGGCTTTATCTCGGCTCCGACCGATGTGGACGACGTGTACTATGCCGTTTCCACGACGTATCAGGACGTCACCTATGAATTCACGCTTTTTGACACCGATTCCATCGTGTGGGGCGGCGAGAACGACTACTACGAGCGTCTTGAGTAAGCCGTTTTGAAACGTGAAGAAGGGAGAAAAGAAGATGAAAACTTCCCATCATTTCCTTGCGGTGCTGCTTGCGATTCTGCTCTGCCTGAGCCTGACCGCCTGCGGCGACAGCAGCGATGACGTCACGGGCGACGACTGGCGCGTGAGCGGCGTGGTCGCCGCCGAGGGCACCATCACGCACGAGGGCGAGGGCAGCGTCAAGGTCCTCGTCACCGTAGGACCTGAGAGCGCGGCGTTCTACCGCGACGAGCCCGAGCAGAAGCTCTTCGACAGCGTGTCCTTCCCCGTGACGGTCGAGGACGCGAACGACGACGGCACGGGCTTTGACATTTCGTTCGATGACATCACCGGCGATGGCGAGAGCGACGTCGTCGTGACGTTCCAGCACGCTGACATGAGCACGACGCAGATGGTCTGGTTCTGGGATGCCGACGAGCGCTATGTCTTCGAGCCGGATTACTCCTACTTCCACGAAAACGGCGTGCAGACCGACCTGAACGACACGCCCTATTTCTCTGACAACGGCTTACAGATCAACGCTGCGGTCAACACGGGCACTTATCTTCTGGAAAACGGTGTTGCCTGCTACTCTGGCCTTGGCGACGGCTATGAGAGAAACGACTGCTACTGGGAGGTCATCAAGCACAGCGACCAGTCGCACGACGGCATCCGCGAGATTCAGTTCGACGCCATCTGCTACATTCCCGAGAGCTCCATCCCGTACTTCACCGAGCAGTACATCACCAACACCGACAGCGAGCTCTACGACTACTACACCGGCATGTGGTTCACCGCCGCCACCGCCTACGGCAACAGCCAGCGCGGCGACAACTACTATGTTCATACCATCAATTATAACGGCAACGAATACCTCATCGAATTCGCCTACTCGACCGACTGGCAGTACAACGTCAGCGATTGGGCGATGGTGCTGACCAAGAGCTACATGGTCTACCTGCCCGACGATTACGACGGGCTGGTCTTCGCCGCCATGCCACAGCTCGACAACTATAAGGACTGCGCCAGACGGATGCAGCTCGATAGCATCGCGCCCGAGGCGAGCATCATGGACATTGACCTTGTCGACCCCTACAACACGCTGTTTTTCAGCATTTGCTACTAAAAAGGCGGTGAACAGCATGACGCACCGAACGTATCTTCTTCCGCTCGTGCTCGCGCTGCTGCTCCTGCTGAGCCTGACCGCCTGCGGCGACAGCAGCTCTGATGATCCGCAAAGCGGCTATGAGACCGTCATGGACATGGAATTTCTCGACGGGATGTGGAGCATCGACGGCACCTCGAGACTGTACTTTGACAGTGAGGAGGGCTTCTATGCCTACCGCACCGGCTGGGGTCTCGGCGGGCGCGGAGAATTTGAATTGTCCGAGGCGAGCGGCCGGCCGATGATCTTTTTCAACGGCTTTCTCTACAATTTTCTCCTGTGCGACGACGGCGTGCTGCTGCCAAACCGGAACGGCGAGGGCAGCGGACTCACCATCCATCGAAACACCTTCCTCCGCGACGACGAGGCGGAGATCGTCGAATGGG
>JABLTN010031661.1_pt1 | contig 16330 bp, 15 predicted proteins | sample 7160141 | NCBI WGS metagenome assembly JABLTN01 (sample SAMN14651226, study PRJNA627086) | human gut metagenome | isolation source: feces | host: Homo sapiens | reverse complement strand
TCTCTTACTGAAAGAGTAAAATCAACTTGGAAGTTACTGAACAACTAAATTCCATTTATGTCTTTTTAAACTGGAATTTAACTTTTCACTTCAGCCTTGCAATAGCTTTGCATAATTATTTTTATTTTTTATCAAAATAAAGTAATATAAATATATGGCAAATTTACAATTATTATTTTCACTAAACAACTATTATTCAACTCTTACAAAATCCGAAAAAAAATTCGCAGATTTTATTATGAATGTTTCTAATTCTGAAGAACTTTATTATGAGTCTCTTTCGAGCATGGCTAAAAAATCAAGAGTTGGTGAAGCAACTATTGTTCGCTGTCTAAGACATCTCGGATATAATTCATTTGCTGATTTTAAATTGGCTGTTTTGAAATATTCAGATATAAATTCTCCTAACATCGATAATATTGAAGATGATATATTCAATAAAACGGTTTCTTTATTAAATTCTGTTAGAGAATCATTAAATCTTGATTTAATAAAAAAAGTTGCTCAATTAATTGCAACTTCTAAAAATGTTTACTTTTATGGACTTGGAACTTCAGGTTATACAGCTGAGCTTGCAATGTTTACTCTTTTTAGAATGGGCAAAGAATCTTCTGCCTTTACTGATTCCCATGCAATGAACATGCGTTCGTCTTTTATGAAAAACACTGACTTAGTTATTATATTAAGTTATTCCGGGAATTCTACTGATTTAATTAAGCCTATTGCTACAGCAAAAGCAAACGATGCAACAACTGTACTTATAACGTCACGAATCAATTCTATACTACCTTCTTATGCAGATATAACTATTTATACATCAGGAAAAGATAACGTATATTCAAGGATTTATCGTTTTGAATCTAACTTAATTCAAATATATACTTTAAAAATCATTTTTGCAGAATATGAGAGATCAAATAAGGACTACATTCTTGATTCTGTTAACAAATCGATATCTTCTGTAACTGATTTAAATAATATTTCAAGCAATAAAAAATAAAAGTATGTAAAAAAGTATAACTGTTCATCAGACACATGATAGTCAGTTATATTTATTTATAAGAAAAATGACTACACTTGCAAATATATGCATTGTGTGGCATTTTTTATAAAAGTAATGTAATTATTGATTTTTAGAAACAATTACATCCTTAACTTTCTTTAAATTATCTACTAAAATATCGGCTTTTTCTTGATTCATGCCAAAACGATAATCTTTGATTCCTATTGTATATAGATTTGCATTTTTTGCTGCTTGAATACCAAGAGCTGAATCTTCTACAACTATACATTCATCATCGCTCAATCCAAAGTGTTCTTTACATTTATTGTAAATTTGTGGTGATGGTTTTGATTCTGTTAAATCTCTTCCTGAAATAACAAAATCAAAAATACCTTCTAGTCCACATGCTTTTATATTTCTTTGTAAATATTCCATAGCTGAAGAAGATGCTAATGCAAGAAAAAATCCTTTTTCTTTGAGTGTAGTTAAAGCTTCTTTTACTTCAGGAAACATAATTGTACCGTAATTAAAATCTTTTAATTTTTTATGTGCATTTACAATTCCTTCATCAAATTCTTCATATGTATATGGAATTATATCTTTATATTCATCATAAACGCCTTTCCAATAATTTAATTTTGGATTACTACCGATATCTCCATAAACTATACTATCGGATAATGGAATATTTGCTTCTTTAAAATAATTAATAGTATTATCAGTGTGTAATTTTTCCGAATCAACTATAACCCCATCAAAATCAAAAAATATTGCTTTAATCATATCAAGTCTCCCTCCTGTATTAATCATTATCTATATTATTCCATTCAAAGCGAATAATTGAAATAATAATAGATAACTCTGTAACAACTTCATCTAAAATTCCTGCCCACGATCCTACAATCACATCATATATAATCCATAAGGGCGAATTCACAAAATAGCAACTGCACAAATCTTTTTAGCATTATATGTATAGCTTCCAATTGTTGCGGCAATATTAGCAATTATTGGTAGTAATGATATTATTCCAGACCATGTAAAAAAATAACGTCATTACTTGTAGTAAACAAATAATTAAACACATCTCTTTACTTTTAGCAAATTTAGAATTACTTGATAAACAGAAAGATTGTACAGTATTCAAAATATAACTAATTCCACCAGTATATGCTCCAAGTAGAAATAAATGTGTAGTATAAAATAAATATGATAAGAATGTAGCTCAAATCTTTTTATTACAAGATTAACTAACCAAAAAGCAGAAGTAATCTGTATATATTGACAGTTCACTTCTGCTTTTTATTTTTCATAATAAATTATTCAATTCTTTTTGCTTTTTTACAGAAAGCTTTTGCTTTATCTGGATTAATTGGGTTTCTCATATTACCATCTTTAATCCACGTTCCAACACTAACTCCATCAAAAACTTCTAAAATTTCTTGGATATTATCTAATGTAGCTCCAGAACTTAATAAAATCGGAATATCAGGTCCAACTTTTTTTCTAACAATATTGCAAAGTTCGACACTTTCTTCTACATTATGTCCCCCGACAAATATTCCATCAGCAAATGCATTTTGAACTAAATCACGCGCTGCTTCTGAAACTGTTTTTCCACCAATCTGTTCATAGTGAATTTCTTGAATATCTGCATATACAGGGACTGCAGTATCTATTTTCTTTCTGAAATCACAAATGTCTACACATTGTGCTTCCAAAATACCTGCATATCCAACTTCAACACCTGTAAAAGTGTGTTCAACTCTAACAAAATCAGCTCCTACTGCATCTGCTACAGCAAGAGAAGCAACACCATCCCAATTAATTAATATACCTTGAATCATTGAAGGATATGCATCTTTTAAAGCTTTTGCTAAAGCAGTCATATACGCAATATGTTGCGGTTGAGCAAATTGTTTGACTGGCGAATCATTACGATTTTGAATAATATAACCATCAAAACCGCATTCATACAACATTTTCGCTTCCTCAAGCGATTTATCAATGATTTCTTTTATTTTCATCCCATGATTCAAATAACTACCAGGACATGGTTCTGGTTGAATCATTGCTAAAACAAGAGGTTTTTTATCTTTATTAATCATATTCTTTTAACCTTCCAATCTCTTGTTATAATCAAGAGCTACTTGATAAAAAGCATATGATGGAACTATACCTTGTTCTGTAACAATTCCGGTAATATATTTTTTATCAATTTTAACTAACTTAATTCCTTTAAAGTCTATTCCTTCTTTTTCTTGTTCAGTCCATTCAGTAGCTAGACGAACTGAAAAGTCAAAAGGCATAGGTGCTTCTTTTGTAATACCATATATATTTCTAATATCTGTCTTAATTAATGGTGAGATTGCATATAATGGAATATTTATTTCTTGGCATAAAATACCCAAAATATCAGCACCAACAGTATTAAATATTGATCCATCAGGATAAATTGTTTCTGCACCAATAAATGCAATTTGACATTTCTTTAATGCTACTAACATTAAAGTATCTGGAATAAAATGAATTTCATGTCCAGCTTTTTGAGCAGTTTCTAAAAATGGTTTTCCACCATTTAGTGCTCTACTTTCCGGAATATAAATACATTTTTTTCCTTCCAATTTTTTTATAAATTTATCAACCGTACTTGAGTAATCGAAAATCATAATTGTGTCAACGTTTTGACATAAAATTGCTGCATACTCTGCTGATTTCTCAACATTTCCATTTAAAACATTTTCATAGTTTTCAATTTTTTCGATTAATTCTTTTCTATTAAATTCACTATTTTTAAAACAAGAATAAATTTCACCCAACACTTCATTTATTGCATTGTATATTGCTCTACTATTTTGGCCTCTAGTTTCTTTAAAATAGTTAGCAACAATAGTAATTTTATCCTTCACTTGATGAATATCATTATTTTCATCTTCAGCAATAGATTCAAACATTTTACAAATTAATTTTGTTTGTCTACTTGCACCTAAAACCCTACTTTTTACAATATCATCAAAATAATTGACAGAATTGTCTGTTAATTGAGCACGTGCTAAATCCCTATCAATCATATTTTTCCTTTCATCAAAGCTTCAACAAAGACTTTGCATTTTCATAAAACAACTTTTCTTTGAATTCTTCAGATAAATTCAACATATCGAATGTATCAATTGAACATTTTGTAAATTTATGAGGATAATGAGTACCAAACAAAAAATGTGTTTCATCTATATTAGCAAATGCTCTTCTTAGAATCGGAAATTCATACATTCCTGAAGTTTCATCCCATAAATTAGGTGTATTCTTTACTAAATCAATACACCCGTAACCAAAATCAGTTGTACCCATATGAAGAAGAACCATTTTCATTGATGGATATTTTTTTGCATAGTATGCCCATTGAGCAGGCATAGTTCTTGGTCCCCATCCTGTAAATACATTTACAATTAATCCTGCTTCACTAGCAGTAGAAATAACTTCATCCAAATTCAAACATGTTTCCGGAACATAACAATGTTCCATCGAATCTAACTCAATCGCTTTAAAACAGCCTGTATCAATGATTCTTTTTACTTCATCAACACAATTTCTTTCTTTTGGATTAATAACCGCTGAGCCAATAATTCTATCTGGATGAGCTTTGACCAATTCTGCTACGGCATCATTTTGTTCATTGATTCCATATCCGTATAATGCAGAAACTAATCTTTTTTCAATACCATTTTGGTCCATATCTTCTAGTAACTCATCACCTAAATATACATCTCGTTTTTGGTCCCATCCTAAATGAGCATGATAATCTATTATTTTCATTGTCTTTTTCCTCTATCACTTTAAATTCCAAAGCATTTCTGCATTTTTGTAATAGATATCTTCATATTCACTCTCTGTCAAATGAAGTAATTCTAATTTTTCTAATTCAATATTTGTAGGTTTATATGGCCAATCAGTTCCCATTAAGACACGTTTTGATCCTAAGACTGAAACTGCTTTTCTTAAAATGTCTGCCTCTTCATTTGCAGAAGTTTCAACCCAAATATTAGGAACATCTTTAATAGCTTCAATACAACTATAACCAAATTCTCTACCACAAATATGTGTAAACACAAACTTCATATCTGGTCTACGTTTTGCATGTGCAATCCATACATATGGTGTACATAAAGGACTAGCTCCAGCATGGATTTGAATGTGAACACCATATTTTCCAATTTCATCAATTACTGCACCAAGTTGCGGACAGTTTTCAACCGCATATCCAAATTTCCACGAAAAGAATTTAACACCATTCATTTTCATTTCTCCCAATGTACGATGAATTTCATCATTAGCATGAGGATCTTTTGGATTGATTACTGCGTATCCAACCACAAAATCTGGATATTTGCACATTGCATCATATATAACATTATTTTGTTCAATCATGCTGTTACCAGATGTACAGCAAATACCTACTTTAGAAATGCCAAATTCACTTAATTGTTTAACAAGCTGATCAGCACTATTTTTATCGCCTGCTGTAGTTTGTCCTAAATGTGAATGAAAATCATATTTTTTCATTTTCTATTTTCCTTCTCGCACATTAATAATGTGAACATAATATTTATATATTTCACCATTATATGTATTTTGTGAAAACTCAACTGTATTTCCGTTTTCATCGTAAGTAACACGTTCTTTATAAATTACAGGTTGATTATCTTCTAGGAATAAATCTCTTTTTATCGTACTATCTGACATTCTAGCTTCCATTGTTTCATCAGCACTTCCAAGTTTTATACCTTTACTTTTAAGTAAATCATATAAAGAAGTCTCCGAATTAAACTCATCTTCACTTAATTTAATTCCTAATTGTGTAGAAACAAATGTATCATTTAATCCAACCACTCTACCGTTCAATAAACGAAGTCTTCTTAAATAATATACTTTTGTTCCCGGCTCAATTTTCAACATTTGAGAAACATGAAAATTAGCTTCAATTGTAGCAAATTTTAAAATGATTGATCCTGGATGATCGCCTTTAACTCTTGCCGAACCTCCAAAACTCAAGAAATTTGTCAAATCTCTTTTTGTTTTTTGGAAAGCAACAATTGTAGCAGCACCTCTACGTTTTTTTAAGTAACCATCATTGGTTAAATCCATCAGTGCTCTTCTAACGGTAATTTGTGATACTTCAAAATTTTCAATCATCTCTTTTTCAGAAGGTATCTCATCACCAGTGTGCAAGTTTCCATTTTCAATTTGTTCTTTAATTTGTTTATAAATTTGCTGATAAGCTGGAATCGATAATGATTTATCTATTTTGAAATACTCAAACATGTTACATCTCCTTAATTTTATGTGGGAAAACCCCTTTTCTTGGCTTTCCCACATCATACGTTATATTTTTAATTATGCAACAATACCTAACGCATATAGTATAATTCCAACAACCATTACACCAATAATTAACCAAACAGGTGATACTTTCTTTTTCTTTAATAGCCAATAACAAATAAGTGTTGTTATTAATGGTAATAAGTTAGGCATTAAACCATCTAATACTGATTGTAAAGCAATTGTAGTTTCTCCAGAAGTAAAGCTTAAAGGTGTTGATACCCATACAAATGATGAAACCCAACCGCCAATTACGATACACGCAACAATACCTGCATATTTTGTAATTCTCTGTAACAATCCACTATTTTGAATTTTATCAACTAATTCAAAACCTTTTTCGTATCCTTTCATGATACCGAAATAACGAATTGCTTGACCAACACCAGCCATTACTAACAGGAATAAAATAGAACCTGCTGGGCTTGTATAATTAGAGGCAGCAATCATTGAAACTGCAAGGCCTGCAATTAATGGTCTTAATGTTCCATGATATAAAGAGTCACCAATACCTGCTAGAGGTCCCATTAATGCTGTTTTGATTGCATTAATACTATCTTCATCAAAATCATCTTTCATAAGAGCATTTTGCTCTTCCATTGCTGCTGTAATACCTAGAACTAAATGTGACATTCTTGCTTCTGTTAAGAATAGCTCCGTATGTCTTAAATAAGCTCTTTTCTTATCTTCTTCGTTATTATAAACTTTTTCAATAACTGGCATCATACTAAATACAAAACCTGGTGCTTCTTCTTTAGTATAGTTAAATCCACTTACGAATGCTTGTGATTGCCAAAAAAAACGATGTAAATCTTTCTTAGTTAAAAGATGTTCATTAGAATTAGTAGACATTAGTTTTCTCCCTTCGCAGCTTCAATTTGCTCATCAATCATATATGTAAGAACAACTACGATTGCTGCAACAACTGCACAGCCAATTTGGTTAATTCCTAGATAACTTGCAACAAAGAATCCAAGTGCAAAGAACGCCCATAGATTTTTGAAATTTAAAGACGCAAGTAATAATGCTAAACCGACAGCACCAATCATTCCACCAGCAGCATTAATACCGTTGATAATTACTGGTGGAATGAAATCAATAATAGATTGAACTACATCTGCGCCGAAATAAACAGCTAAGAATACAGGTACTGCAAATAAAATTAAATTGAAGATATTAGGTAAAATTAAGCAGTTTAATGTAATACCTTTTCTATCCATATTTTCAACTGCTTTATCCAATCTAGCACCAGTCCAACCACATAAAACAATATTTCTTAAATACATGCCAAATTGACCTAAAATAGCAAGTGGAATTGCTGTAGCTAAGGCAACTTCAGTACTTCCAGAAATGCATGCAAATGCAGCAGCTAAAATAGTACTAAATGTTTCTTCAGGAGGTAATGCAGTTCCTACGAATACTTGTCCTAAGAACATTAATTCAATAATGCATCCTACTTGTAAACCAATAGAGAAATTTCCCATAATTAATCCGACAATTCCTCCACAAACAACAGGACGGTATGTATAAAGTTGCATACAGTATTTATCAATAAATGTAAACCATGTAAACAGTGATAAAATGATACATCTAGCTAATAAGCTCATATAATCTTCCTTTCAAATTATTCTTTATAAGTTATTTTTTTGTAATAATTCCATTCCATCGATACTTTTATCATTTGGAATAGCACGAACATCCAGTTGTACACCAAGTTGATTAATTTTCTTCAAATATTCAACATCTGACGGTTCAACAAAGATGTATTGTAAAAGTTTAGTTCTTCCAACTTCAGATTTACTATTACTAATATTTCCAACATTAATACTTTTAATCTGCACGCCTTTTGATAATAATTCATATGCGCATTTTGGATTTCTAACAATTAGAAGAACCTCCCCTTTTGAATTTGGATCGTTAATTGTTTTTGCTGCATCATCGATAGTACTAATTATAAGTTTGATGCCAGAAGGAACAGCAAGTTTCAGTATTGTTTGCTGAAATGCATTCTTTGTCACAATATCATCTGCAACAAGAATAGTATTAGCTTTTGAATCAGCTATCCACGCTGTTACTATTTGTCCATGAATTAAGCGATCGTCAATTCTAGTATGATTGATTTTCATTATATTTAGCCTCCTCTCCCTTTGGTATCTTTAATATAACTTATTATACTATGTTTGTAAATAGCTTTTTACTTATTATATTTTAAAACTTACATATTATATTTATTCACATAGGTAAGTATACTATGTGAGACAATTCAATTGCTATTTATATTTGAAGTACATATTTCAAAAAAATGATTTTTTAAAGATTTTTAAACCCAATAAAAAGACAATGTCACAATCTTAACTGTATACACTGCCTTAATAATTCTTGTTAATTTATAATAAATAGTATTGTTTTCAAAAAATCTAAATCATCTTAGATATTGCACAAGTTTATTTGCATATTCAGTAAAGTTAATTTGATTTGTTTTTTCCAAAAATTCAATTTCTTCTTTTGTAAAAGTATTGTTTGCTGCACCACAAATACTTGTTGCAATAGATCCAATTGTATCTGTATCACCACTTAAATTAGCAGAAAGTTCAGCACACATATGTGGTTCTAAATGGCTAAGCTCTAGTAAAGCCATGACAGTTGGAATTGTTTCAATCGTTTCCATACCTGTACCATATAAAGTTTCTAATTCATATAGTACTTCTTGTTGTGATTTTGTTTCTAATAGGTTTTGAACATGCTGTAAACGAGCATCTAAAGACGCACTTGGTAAATCATTTCCTAAATCTTTACATGCATCTATCACTGTAAAAGCTAGTTTCCACATCTTTTGCATATCTTTATTGCCTCTTAATACAAAACTAGCTAAAGAAGCAACAATACTCGCCCCGGTAATTGCAATATTTGTATTATGTGTTGGCATACATAACAACTTTACTGTGTTCACCAAATAATCTAAATCTTGATAATCACAAATAATACCTAAAGGTGATACTTTCATTGCCGAACCATTTGTTGTTCCAAATAATCCTGACTTTTCCATTGAAGTACCATTTGAAATAGCTGTTAATGCTTTTAAAGTGCTTGGTCCCATAATATATGGATTCTTATCACCATTATTTTTTACCCAAACTTGCAGTGAATGAATATATTCCTTCACATCAAACTTCCCTTTATTATCAATAATCGAATCACATACAAGTAATGTATTTATTGTATCATCTGTAACTGATCCTGCTTTAAACTTCCGACCAATAAAATCATAAGGAGTAGATGATAAGAATTCATGAACACCATTAGGAAATGCTTTTTCCAATGTTCTTCTAGACATCATTTCACTAGGCATTCCCATAGCATCACCATAAGCACATCCTATTAACAAGCCAGTAATTCTATTTTCCATTTAAGCTTCCTTTAATTCTAAATTAGTACTGTTTTTAGAACGAATACATGTAAATATTGGATCTTGAGCACATACTGTTTCTACACCATTTAGCAAAATATCAATATATTGATTAGAATTAGAAACAACTACTGCAGTTTCTGTATTCAAGTTCTTTTCTTTCATTTTATCTAAATCAAAAGATATTAACAGTTGTCCTTTTTTTACTGTATCTTCTTGTTTTACATGTTTTTCAAATAACTGTTCTTTTTCATCATATAGATCTGTTCCGATATGAATTAATATTTCTGCTCCATTAGTACTCGTTATTCCAATCGCATGTCCTGTAGGAAATAAAGCAGTAACTTTCCCATCACATGGTGCATATACTTTTCCTTCGGTTGGCACAATACAAACACCTTTTCCTAAATCTCCATTTGCAAATGCTTGATCTTTCATTTCGTTTAATGCTTTAAGAGAACCATTTAAAGGTGAAACAATTGTTTCTTTATGATTTACTTTCTTCACTACTACATCATCTTCATTTTTACCATCTTCACCCGGTTTATATGTAATCCACGTTAACACAAAAGTCACAACCATTGCGGATAGACACGCAACAAGACACCAAATTAAACCTGCAAAGCTATTTGCTTGTGGATTAACGAACGACATTACACCTGTTGTTCCCATACTAATTGCAAACATAGGAGAATTTGTAATTGTTAGAATTAAGCCTCCAACAAGTCCTCCTAACATACAGAATCCAAAACGCTTTTTAACTGGTAATGTAACACCATAAATTGATGGTTCAATTATACAGAAGCAGGCAGACAAAAATGCTGGTAAAGCAATATTCTTCATTTTTGTACTCTTCGTCCTTAAAAATACTGCAAGACACGCTGCCATATGGGTAAAACTTGCAGGGAAAATTGAAGCAACAATTAAAGACGAACCAGTACTTGCAAATTCCATTAGTCCCAATGTTATTAAAGGCCAATGTAAACCAAAGATTACTAATGGTTGATATATTAATGTGATAACTGCAAATGCTAAAATTTGAGATTTACTAATTAACCAAGCTAAAGCTGTCTGTAAACCATTTTGAATAATCATGGAAATTGGACCAATAATTAAAATACCAACTGCACCAGCAAATAAAATTGTTAAGAATGGCGCTAAAAATTGTTTTGTTACTGCTGGAAGTTTTTCTTTTAATACTCTTTCCACTTTAGAAGCAAACCAGTTAATTAACATAATTGGAATAAGTGTAGAAGTATATCCTGTTGCCGGGAATACTACTGGTAAGCCAAAGAATGTCTTAAATACCTGCATTTCAAATGGACTTCCTGCAAAGATACTAAATAACGCATCACCTGAATTCATATCTGATGCAATATTTGGGAATATTAATACAGCGCCTAAAATCATACCTACAAATGGATCCATTCCAAATGCTACTGCGCTTGTATATCCCAAGATTACCGGGAAAAATGTTAAGCAGGCATTTCCCATTGCATTTAATAAAATATTCGTACCAGAACCAGCTTGTATAGCGCCTGTTGCAATTAATACAGAATTTAACCCTGCAATAATACCGCAAGCACAAAGTACCCCTAATGCAGGAACAACTATTTTAGTAATTGTTGCCGCAAAACGATTAATAAATGATCCCTTTTCACTCTCTGTATCATCCTCTTTTGATCCTGATTTACCTAGTTTACGTATTATTTCCTCATAAACTTCTCCTACTTGTGTACCAATAATGACCTGCAGTTTACCTTCTGCTTTTTGACAAGACACGATATCTTTATTTGCTTCTAATGCATTGATATCTGCTTTATCCATGTCTTTTAATTTAATACGAAGCCGCGTCATACAATGTGTTATATTAATTATATTTTCGTTACCCCCAATATTAGTAATAATAAAAGATGCTAAATTATCATATTTACTCATGTTTGCCTCCTAATTGTTAAACATTGCTCTTTGAATATGAATCACTAAATATAACAATTCTTCATTGCCGATATCTACATTATATTTTCCACGAACAAATTCCATTATATTTACTGCACACATGTACGATTTTGCATATGTTACTTTCATCATATCCAAAAGTTGTTTATCTTGTTTATCATCCTCAAATAAGTTTGACTCATTCACAATACGATATGCAAAGTATTTTAAATGATTGATAAAACGATAATATACTAATGTATCTTCATTTATCTCTCTTTCAAAAAAATCAGTAACAATTTCTAATATTTCTTCGATAATCTTTGTAGATTTTTCAACTTGATTTGTATCAATTCCATTATCTGTTTCGGCATTAACAATATGTAATGCGATAAATCCAGCTTCATCTATATTTAATCTGACTCCTGTTTCTTTTTCGATGATGTCTAAACCAATTAAACCTAATTTATATTCATCAGGATAAAAACGCTGAATATCATACATAAGATTATTTGTAATATGAATTCCCTTCTCATAGTTCTTTAAAGCAAAATGTATATGATCACTTAAAGAAACATATATTGAATCACTAATTTTCTTTCCTATACGCATTTTGATTTCATCAATAATCTTTGTTACCAGAGAAATTTCTTCCAATGGTAAACATACAATAACTTCTTGAAACTTTGTGTTTAAACTTTGTGAAGACAAGCAAAATTTCTTTTCTATAACAGCAGGATTAATAGCATCTCCAATTTTCTTTTTGAAAGCAATAGCCTTACCAATAACAACAACTTCCTGGTTATCATCATCCAAAACAACTGCACTGTTATTGTTTAAAATCTTTCTTATCTTCATGTAAATATTCCTCCTTTCCTTCTCTATCAGGTGATATATCTACAAGAAAACAGAAAAAACCCGTTTGCAAGTAAATATAATCTACCTTATATGCAAACGAGCTTAAGCTTACTAAGTAAAGCAGTAATAACTTCCTCGTCAATGTACTTTTATTATAGCACCACCAACGTTGCAATCAACTGCCTTATTACTCATTATGTTGTTTATTTCACAAGATTGTTAATATACTCTCAATATCTTCCAACAACTATTTACTAGGAATCAATCTAGGTTTTTGTGAAGTTTTTGGAATACCAACACGGAAAGTATCTCCTTCTTCATCTGTTTCATTTGTATCTAAAACAGATTGATTAGATTCAAGTCTTCCAGCAATAGAAATATACATACATGCATCTGTAGCATCCCAACCATAAGCATCCATAATCAATCTTTGTAATTCTTCATAACCTCTTTGAATTGCAATATCACAATTTTTACCATTAGTATTTACAAACCAACAATCAGCTGTTTCTGTTACTGGCCAATTTAATTTAAAGTTTTTAATTATTCTTACACGAACAGTAATATCAGCTACTATTTCTACCCCTGTTTCACATACTTCACCATCACCCATAGCAGCATGTACATCCCCCATAGATAATAATGCTCCGTCAACTCTAACCGGGAAATACACTGTCGTTCCAGCTGTGATAATTCTACTATCCATATTCCCACCACCATTAAATGAATATCCACTAGGAACATCTTCTCCATCTGGTGCTGTACCTATTACACCTATCATTGGATTACAAGGAACTTTTACATCATTAAACTGAATATAACCATCTTTTACTTCAACAATTTTAGTACGTAATTCACAACTGTTCCATAATGCTCCATACCCTTCTAAAGTTGAGATAATTCCTTTATCAGCAACATCAATTTTTAAAATATCTACTGCTAAAGTATCACCTGGCTCTGCCCCTTCAACATATACTGGTCCTGTTGCTGGATTTGTATGTGTAAAATCAATTTCTGTTACTAAATCTCCTTCGTTTTGAATTTGATTTCCAAAACAATCCTCTGTTTTAAATAATAACACTTCACCATCTTTTACTTTAGCAACAGGTTTATTATTTTTTGAAAATGAAAATACATAGTCTTTAATTATTTGCATAAAATTAACTCTCCTTTAAAAAATAAATCCACACACTAAATATAATATAGCTGTAATACCCGCAAAAATTAAAGCATAAGGCAAACAGTTTTTTGCTTGATATGCAGGTGGCAATCCACATGCAGTAGAAGTTAACGATGTAAAGTCACATATATAGCAAAAATTATTACCAAAAGCACCAGCAGAAATCATCGCTGCAGCACACATATAAGGATTAGCGCCCAATTGAACAGCTAGAGGAAGAACTACTGGAAAAGCAATCAATAATAAATTCCAGTTTAAGCTCATTGCTGCTTCTGAAACGCAGAAAATAACAAATAATACAAATGGTAGAAGTTTAGGATTTGCAAATCCCTGTGCAATTTCAACAAGATATCCTGTATAACCAATTTCTTCTATTACTGTTCCTAAAATATATGAGAATAACACAAGTAAATTTAGTTGTGTAAATTCCTCACATCCTTGTATAAAGCTTTCTTCTACTTCGGCTGTACCAATAATTCCTCTAATCATGTAATAAACAAAAGTAAGTGGTACAACAATCAACATTGCAGGAACTAAATCCCATTCAAAAACATAAGATAAGCCAATCATAGCAAAGATGGGCATAAAAAAGTCAAATAAATTACCGTGTTTCTTTGAATCATTTTCTTCAATTCCTTCGATTTCTTTATATACACTTTTATCAGGATGTTTTATATTTCCAAATTTAGGTAATAATCCTAAAGCGAATAACAATGCACCAATAACTGATACCCATGCATAAAATGAAAAAGGTATAGTTTTAATAAATGCCATAAGTCCTTCAGAATATGTATTGGCGAAACCGTCCACAACAAAAATTCCTGCCATAAAAGCTGTCCATGAACTAATTGGAAACAGAACACGAATTGGTTCACCTAGAGTTTGAATTAAAAATGCACCTTCTTCACGCGGAACATTTTTACTATCATAAATTGGCATCATAATCCCACTATTAACTGTTATATGCATACAATCATCAAAAAACATTGGAATTTGCATAAACCATGTCCATAAATTTAAAGTTTTAGCACTCTTTGCATTTTTAGTAACGATTTTTGAAAATGAACCCGTCGATCCCGCTTTAGCTAAAAGAACTACAAAGACATTTAATAGATCACAGTTTATAATCATCCATACAAAATCTTCTGACATCATTACACCATATACCATTTCTTGTAGACCTTCTATAAAACCATTAGTACCACCATGGCCATATACCAAAGCCATTCCCATAACACTTCCAAAAATCAAAGTTTCAAGAATTCGACGTGATAAAACAGCATAGTAAAATAAAAAAACTACAATAATTGTTCCTGTTGCAGGATTAATTTCTTCTGATGAACTTGAAATAATAAAACAAACTACAATAAGAGCAAGAGCTACTCCATAAGTTAATAATTTATGGAGTAAACTCTCTTGATCAATAATCTTGCCTATGATTGAATTCCCCTTCATATATAAATACCCCTTTTCTATAAGCTTGTAAAATAATTATATTACTTTCAGAAATGTTTTCAATTTTGCTTGTGATTTATTTTCATTTTTACTTTGAAACAAATAAAAAAGCAATGTTTCCATTTACTGAATACATCGCCTTTTTAAAAGTAAATTATAAACTACATATTAATATTAGCTTTAATTCGTTCAACACTTCTCATCACTACTGCAATAATAAAGATAATAACTTGCGATAATGGTATTGCTAACCATACACCCGTTAATTTTAAAAACTTCGGGAGAATAATTAACAGAACTACTGCCCATATTGTTTCTCCATATACAAGAATATAAGATAATACATTTTTTTCTGTTGCATAGAAATAAGTTGTACTGATTCTTGAGAAACATAATAGTAATAATGTAATTAAAAACCATGGAAGATATTTTATTACTTCAGCATTTGTTTCTGAAGAAGCACCGAATAAGAAACCTATTCTATCTATTCTTAAATAAACAATTACTGCAAAAGCTATTGTAATAACAAACGCTGCATAATATGCCATCTTACTAATAAGCGCTTCTTTTTCTTTATCTTTTTTACCATAATAGAAACTAATAAGTGGTTGACTACCATCACCAACACCCTGAATCAAGAAATATACAATAGATAAGATATAGTCAATACATCCATATACAGCAACTTCTTGTCCTGATCCATACATAAATAAATATTTATTCATAAATAATAGCGTTAATTGTGAAGAAAAACTTAAACCAAATGGAGAAAGAGCAGACGAGAATAATTGTTTAGCAACTTTAAAAATATTTAATTCAGTTAATTTAACTAATTTATATTTATGCTTAACAATAAAGAAAATTAAAGCGATAAGAGATGCAAGTTGTCCAATAACTGTCGCTAAAGCAGCACCAAACATTCCCATTGGGATAACCCATACGAGTAAATAATCGAGTACGATATTTGTAGAAAAGCCAAGAATCATTGTCCCCATAGCAAATTTTGCGCCATTCATATTTCTAACAAATGGTATAATTCCTGTCGCCAATAATTGACAAGCTGTTCCTAAAGCAATTACCGTAACATATTCTACAGCCATATCTAAAATGGTTC
>JABLTN010004170.1_pt1 | contig 16334 bp, 15 predicted proteins | sample 7160141 | NCBI WGS metagenome assembly JABLTN01 (sample SAMN14651226, study PRJNA627086) | human gut metagenome | isolation source: feces | host: Homo sapiens | reverse complement strand
TCAGAGCATCACTAAGGGGCATCGTTGATGAAAAGTTCTTTCTGTATCGACTTGCAAAGATTTATGCTTATCCCCACTAAATTTCCACTGAGCCGTCTTGTGTGGAGGACGTGACCTCACACCTTCTCCGCCATTTATCACACCATCCTCTTCTCAGGTCATGCAGTTCTGACACCATACTCCGTATCATGGACGAACTGAAACAGGAGAACACGACGTACACTTCCGAGACGGGCAAGCAATATGACTTCAACACGGCCGACGAGCTCAACGACTTGCTGCTTGACATACTGGTATCTACGGGCCAACTCGTACAGGGCGAGAAATACGACTTTGACTTCGACCACGAGTTCCTTGAGACGGAGTAGTATGACGCTAAGTTCACCTATAAGAAGTTCAAGGGTTACAGCCCCGGCGTAGCCGTCATCGGCAACCTCGTGGTTGGTTTGGAGAACCGCGATGGCAACGCCAATGTTCGTTTTCATCAGAAGGATACTCTTCATCGTTTCTTCACGAGACTTGAGGAAAGAGGCCTTGGCATATATCCCTCGAGGATGGATTGCGGTTCATGCTCAAGAGAGATTGTTGAGGAAGTCGCGGCTCATTGCACCTATTACTATATCCGCGGCAACCGTTGTCAATCCATGTACGATGACATCTTCGCCTTGCGCGGATGGAAACACGAGGAAATCAATGGCAGCGACTTCGAACTTAACTCTATTATGGCAGCGAAGTGGGAAGGCATGCCGTGTAGGGTGGTCATACAAAGACAGCGGAGAGACAATGGAGATGCGGATCTCTGGGAGGGAGAGTACACATACAGATGTATTCTTACAAACGACTACGACTCGACAAATCGCGAGATTGTTGAGTTCTACAACCAGCGTGGCTCTAAGGAGCGCATCTTCGATGACCTTGACAATGGCTTTGGCTGGAAAAGCCTTCCCAAGTCGTTCATGAACCAGAATGCCGTATTCCTGCTGCTTACCGCCCTCATCCGCAACTTCTATGAGATGCTCAAGGATCGGATGGGGAAGGACAAACTCAAGACTTTCTGACTGAAAAGGGAAAGCCGTGTCAAGACCTTCGTCTTCCGCTTCGTCTCAGTGCCTGCGAAATGGGTTCGGACGGCACGCCAGCATGTCCTGAACATCTACACCAACAATGAAGCTTATGCTACAGTCCTCCAAAACGATTTTGGATAAGGAATCTCCCTTAATGGTTATATAGCGCATGCGCCCCTTGTCGCTTTGTGGGGTAAGGGGAAGGTATATGAGCATTACGACAAAATAAGGACTTCTTTTGTGAGAAGTGTGATTTTTGTCAAGTAATAAGAAAATTTCCCGAGTGAGCCCATGCAACTTAATTAGTTGCGGATTTTAGGGGAAAGTAGAATAAATTTTATACCTTTGCAGACGTGACCTGCAAGTGGGTCACTTTTAGATTAGCAAAGGGGTCACATCTCGACTCGCGCGCGCAGCGGTACTGTAATAAGATTTGAAAAAATCACTATATTCCCACTATAATAGCAAAAAGAGTTTCGCAGGTTATGTTTAAACATTGATTTTGTAGTGTTGTTTTTTGTCATTATGGCACATGACATCCCTACATCACTAAATTCATGTTCTAGATAGAATCATTAAGTATAAATTTCAATCTTTTTGTTTTTCTATCCATTTTTGCTATCTCATCAACTGAAATCAAACATGAATCTAACTAGCTGAAGAACCTAAAAGAAGTTAATTTGCTTGCGAATTACAGATAATTTCGTAAATTTGTCAATGATAAAAACAACCGAAATATGGACAAGAACGAAGAAACCATTAGCTTAACGAAGTGCGACAACTCTATTCAGGCCGATGAAATCGTTTCTAAGCTGGCCAACGCTGGTATAGCTTCATCGCTCCACAACGAGCTCAACGACCCCGCTTATGGCGCTTACGGACCTAATCCCGGGATTGAGGTGAGGGTGTTCAAGAAGGACTTGGAGCGAGCCAAGAGCATATTGAAGGAGATAACCGAAAAGCGAGAGAAGCAACTGCCATGGTGCCCCAATTGCGGCAGTCAGAATGTCGTACCGTTAGGCAAGGTAAGGCCCAAGCTGTCTAAGTGGGCGGTCATCATCGGCGTTCTCTTGGTTGTCATCGGAATCGTCTGCATTATCCTACCATTCTGTGTGAAGTCTCTAGAGTCAGCTACGGTTAGCTTTCTTATTATATCACTGATCTCATTGGCGGTTGGCGTTGTCCTAGTCATACCCCAGCGAGAGCGCAAAAACTACAAATGCAACGAATGCGGGACTGAATTCTATAAGGAATAATTTTTAGACCCAATAATAATGTGGCAATCCAACAACTTATCTGCAAAAAGATATAAACCACTTACCTAATAAATCTCTGAACTTATGAGAAAGAAGACAGATATTAGGTAAGTTTTTGAATCTAAATGTACACCTCAAGTTCATCTTTCATTACTATCTTTTCAGAAGTTACCACCAATAAGGGTGGTAACTTACCACCTTTATAAACATTTTTAGTATTTGGGGCATTATAAGGCATATGAGTAAAATTTGAAGAGAATTTGTGATGAAGGTGGCAAGTTTTTTGGTTGATTATATGTTTTTTTTTATCCCATAGCTTTATTTCGGAGCGATATTCTAAGCTAAATGTTTGCAAGGGTAAATAAAAGCACATAACTTTGTGGTTAAATATTTAGCACTGTATTAAACTATGAGTATAATATACGGGACGAAAATAAACCAACTGCTTGCCAATACTTCACCGACAGGACTATTGTTTGCTGATTGGATGAAAAAAGAAGGCTATTCAGGTCAACTGCAAAAGAGATACCGAGACTCTGGATGGTTGACTGCGATGTGCAAAGGTGTGATGTATCGCACAGGCAGTCGTTTGAGTGCTTATGATGCCATTGCTTCATATAACAAACAAATGGGAGGCCAGCTTAGGGTGGCTGCCATGTCCGCATTGGAATATGCAGGTTTCAACCAGTACGTTCCGAGGGGAAAGCCTGTGCTGATGGTGGCTGCACCAACTTGCAAAATGCCATTGTGGATGCAGAACGATATGTATGACGCTACCTTTCGAATGTTTCACACAAATGCTTTCTCGTATATAGAGACAACAGAAAAAGTTTTGGATAGTGGCACATTGTATGTATCTTCTCCAGAACAAGCCTTCTTGGAGTGCCTGATCTTGGCTCCAAAATCATACAACTATATGGATTTATACTATGTGATGGAGCAACTGCCAATACTACGTTCTGATGTCGTACAGCACTTGTTGGAAACTTTGGACAACAATAGAGTAAAGAGAATGTTCCTGTATATGGCAGAAAGGGTTGGGCATTACTGGTTCGAGGAACTGCACACTGAAAAGATTGATGTCGGGACTGGGAGAATCCAAACTGCTGCCAATGGAACATTTAACCGTAAATATAACATGACCATTCCAAAAGAAATGGAAGAATATGAGGGATAATTGAGGCTTCGTCCAACTTATGATTTTGTCATGGAGTTACTTCATGCAGAAAATATGATAGAAGTGATGGAACCAAAATCATTGCGACAAACAATGAAAGAATGGGCAAAAAGCCTATGGGAGTTATACAAACAAGACTGACAACTATTGATATGGAAGAAAACAAAATAGAGATATATCGTTCTGCAGACGGAAAGGTCGAACTGAATGTAAAGCTTGAAAAAGATACTGTATGGCTGACTCAAAACCAAATGGCTGAGTTGTTTGGGGTAGACAGAACGTCTATTGTTCGTCATATCAGAAACATATATAAGGCAGAGGAGTTGGATGAGATCTCAACCTGTGCAAAAAATGCACAGGTTCGTTTTGAGGGTAGCAGAAAGATAGTTCGCGATATACCATTCTATAACCTTGACATGGTTATATCGGTAGGTTATCGAGTGAATAGCAAGAATGCTACATCTTTCAGAAAATGGGCAACATCAATTATAAAACAATACCTGATCAAAGGTTATGTTGTCAACCAGAGGCGGCTTGACCACTATGAAGATTTGAAAAATGTTGTTCAACTCATGTCGCGAGCAATCATTCTGCAGCAGAGCGTAACAAATGGAGAGTATGAAGGCCTCTTTAATGTTATAAGCGATTATGTTTATGCACTTGACACTCTTGACAAATATGATTTTCAGTCGCTCAACATAGAGCAAACGACAAAAGGAGAGCCTTTTCGTGCGACATATGGCAATGCAATGGAAGCAATCGAAGCTTTGAAGGAAAAATTTGGTGCCAGCAAATGGTTTGCAAATGAGAAAGATGACTCTTTCAAGAGTAGCATTGGACAGATTTACCAAACATTTGGCGGAGAAGAGCTTTACCCATCAATAGAAGAAAAAGCAGCCATGCTACTTTATCTCGTTGTGAAAAACCATTCGTTCAGTGATGGCAACAAGCGTATTGCTGCCATGTTGTTCTTGTGGTTTATGGAAAAGAACGGCATTCTTTATGGACAAGATGGGCATAAGCGAATTGCCGACAACACACTTGTGGCTTTGACATTAATGATTGCAGAAAGTCGCACTGAGGAGAAAGACGTAATGGTAAAAGTTGTAGTAAACTTAATAAATAAGGAGAACAGATAAATGAAAGTTTTTACACATTATACAAAGTTAGGTTCAACGAGTGATGGCATTAGATGGAGGACTATTTTGAAATTCGGTAATTCGTGGGAAGTTAAAGGATCTGTTGTCATGAAGAACCCTGGTGCCGCAAACTTTAAGCGTCCCGATCATGCAGCAATAAATTCTCCTGAAGAATTGAAGCAACTTAGTGTTTTTGATGATGGTGAGCTTAGAGCAGATTGGTATGAGTTCTCCTCTGATCCTACTATGGAATGCATCGGTAGGTTGTTCTCGGAATACTATGCCGCCAAAGGTGAACAGCTTGAAGGCGTAATCCAAATATTCAATCTTTTCTATCTTCGCGAAGCTAACTTGATAACTGCATTAAATAAAGTAAGTCAATTGAATCTTGCCAATATTGTAGATTATGATGTTCAACATCTGACTTTTCCTGTATATTTAGGGTTCGCCGATTTAGCTTGGCACAAGACATATGGAGTTGTTGCAAGAAAATTCTTTAATGCAGCAAAGAAACTGGGGGCATTGTATTTGAATGATGATTTCAAAAAAAATGCTTTCATTCATCCGCTATATCTCATGATGTATGGCAAGAATAAAGAAAAGTGTATAAGGGCAAAATATCAGTTTTTCCAGAATACGCCCACTCCTGTTGTCTCCCAAAAATTAATTGATGATGCAGCTATTGAATCCATTGTAAAAATAAACAACAATGCAATAATGATGAAGATCACAACTGCAATTAATGAGCAATTTCCATTGGTAAAAGGTGAAGAGAAAAATCATCGTTACATATTTGATGACATAATAGAACTGACAGTAACTGACAAGGAACAAGGATTTGTTGGTTTCAGACATCTCAAAAACGGCAAGTGTTATTATAACTATACCAATCAAGATGCCCCAAATGAATACTTATACCGAGACATCTTGTCTGACTACGGTTTTGATACAGAAAAAAACATAGGAAATAATGTTTGGTTAGCCCGCAAGGCTTTTGAGGAATATGGTTCTGATGAACAAGATGTCATTCGTAATATCTTTGAAGAGCTGAAGAATTTGCGTAACAGTTTAACCACATGAAAATTGTTGGAAATAATAATAACCACATGAACAAGAAAATATACTTTGCTGGATCCATTCGTGGAGGTAGGGGCGATGCATATCTGTACCAACGGATGATTGACTACATCAAGCAGACTGACACAGTATTGACGGAGCACATCGGTAAAACGAATATGAGTTTGAAGGCTCAAACAAAGGCTATAGACATACATATCTATGAACGAGATACCGAATGGCTCAAACAAAGCGACATAGTGATAGCGGAGTGTACTTGTCCTTCTCTTGGTGTGGGTTATGAATTGGCTTACGCAGAAGCTCATAACATTCACCACCATATAAAATGGTAAGTTACCACCTTAATTTTATTATTAACCTGAGAAGTCCATTCCCTTCTGCAGATTGTTTTTACTAACAAGGCACGACATGAGGAATAAGCAATGTTTATGTGGCATTTACGATGATATAAGAACTACTGCAAAAATAGTCGCATCATACGACTATTTTTGCAGTGATTTCATTTTGTTCTTTTATTTCAAACCAAGAACTCTACGGATTACCATATTTCTATTCGTTTATTTTGTGTAAATACACATTATTAACGATCACGAAGTTAGCCTTATCCCTTTATACACGCAAATTTCAAGGCAAGAAAATGAGTCAATGGTCACATTTTTAACTCTTACAAGGCTGTTTTTCCTTCATACAACGCCGATAGACGTTATCAATAGTTGGGGCATCTCAAAGATGTATGCCACCCAAATTGCCAAGAATGTCAATGGCGAAGACTTCACTATGGCGGCTCTTGTCATGCAGGTGAATGGCTTCCAATTTCAAGGTAAGATATATATTGCTTTGGATGAAGGTTCTGATTACTACCGTATCTATGGAGAAAAGGATGGAACGACTAAAGAATATCATCATGATATTGCCTTTGATGAGCTTGGCGATATACTTGACTCAATGATAGAGACTGGAGGTATGACCAAGGAAGAATACCAAGCAAAAGTAAAGGACTTTGTTTGTAGAAGACAAAACATTTGTTCAAAAATGAAAAAAAACGGCAAGATTGCCGAAATATTTCAATATGCATATTATGCAGATACAAAGAGACTTCTATTTACAGCAACTGATAGACGGCAAGCAAAATGGATTAATAAAGATCATTACCGGAATTCTTCGGTGTGGAAAATCATATTTACTTTTCACACTTTTCTATCAGTATTTGAAAAATATTGGCGTGACAGAAGACCATATTATAAAGATTGCACTTGATGACATTGAGAGTGCAGACCTTCGTGCCCCATTAGCATTATATAAGTATATCAAGGCGAAAATGGTGGATGAAGATTTGTACTATATACTCCTTGACGAAGTACAACTTGTCTGCAATACGTAAACTTCATTAACGACAAGCCCATTGGCAGAATTAAGTATGCACTAAATTAATTCCGCCAACAGGTTATTCTATGATTCTATATCTATTGTTTTAATGTCAGTAATTTACTTTCACGCCGACATAGTAGCTTCTTGGCAGCGAAGGACCGTAGATATAGGCGGAATCACGGTTCCATCCCTTGTCGAAGTCCTTCTGGTAAGCATTGGTGATGTTCTGTATACCACCGTTCACCTGTAGCGTGAGATACTTATAGATTGGGAAATCGTATGCCAGCTTCATGTTCAGTTCCATAAACTTTGGAGTATTCACAGCCACAGGTTCCTCCACCCCCGAGCCGGCAGAGTGTCCCACGAGCATGCTGCCCGTATAATTGCCGGTAACCGAAGCCGTAAAGCGTTTCACAGGTGTAAAGGTTGCAGTGAAATAGCCATAGGTGTCCGGAGTGCGCATCATCTTCTTGAATTTCTGCTCTGGCACCTCATCGTTCCATGCAATAGCCTTGTCATAATGGCTCTGCTGCAGGGTGAGTCCAGCCTGTAGCGTAAACCATCGTGTGAACACCGCCTTGCCTTCCAGATTCAGTCCGAACACCTTGGCGCCATAGGCATTGTAGCGCTCCTGCACGGTGTTTCCATGCGAATCAGGCTGGTCGAGCTGGCGAAGGGCAAACACATCGTTCAGGTCGGTATAGAATCCTTCTATCAGGAGATTGGTCTGCACCGAGCCGAACTTATGATACAGGTCTGCCGAAAGGCTGAAACTGTTGGAACGCTCCTCCTTCAGGTTGTCTGCCAAGACCGTAACCAGTCGCTCGCCACCGACAACGCCCACATGCAGATCCTCGTCGAATGCCTGAGGAGCACGGAATCCGCCGGCATAGGTGAGGCGCAGGTTGATATTCTCTGTAGGATTGAAGCGGAGGTTGGCACGTGGACTGAAGATTACATGGTCTATCAGGTTGTGCTTGTCCAGTCGGCCACCCAGAAGGAAACTCCACTGCTTGTTCTTCCACTCATTCTGGAAGAAGAAGCTTCCGATGCGTACATCCTGCTTGAATCTTCTGTCGTAGCCGAGGATGATATCCTTCAGTCCGTCGTAGTTATATTCAGCGCCAAGAGTCAGGTCGGAAGGCATGAAGAGCAGTTTGTCGAACGAGTGAACATACTGTGTTCCTGCCACGTAAGTGAAATCATGTGTAGTGCCATACGCCTTCTCAGCCTCAATCTTGTCTTCTTCCGTACCCTCTCCGATGCCGCCATAATAACTCTTGCGGGTTGTGGTCTGGAATGAGAAATAAGCCGACAGGCGGTTCTTCTCGTCTGGGGAGTAGAAGTTATAGGTGAGACCGCCACCCTGGATTTTGTGTTCCACCTGCTCTGTGATGTTGGCCTCATGTGCTGTTAGCCCGAGCTTGTTGCCACCCCTGCGGAATTCGTGTATGCCGTGATACTGAAGGCTCAGCTTTGAATAGGGGTTGAGGCGGAGGTAGGAATTGAGGCCGAAAGTCTGATTTTCAAGTTCTGGCACCTCTGTATATCCGTCCCCGTCATGATCATAGCCCTGTCGGGTGCGATTCTGTCCATAGGCATACACTCCGGCCTTGTTGTCGTCGGTCACCAGAGATACGTTGCCCGTCGTCACGTTGTCAAACGAACTCGCTCCGCCCTGCGACATGAAGGTGTGTCCGAAGGAGGCCGAATTGCGGATAGGTTCCTTGGTGATGATGTTGATGGTTCCACCGATGGCAGACGCACCGAAGAGGGCAGAGCCACCGCCGCGGACCACCTCCACGCGGTCTATCATATTTGCAGGAATCTGCTCCAGACCATACACGCCGTTCAGAGAGGAGAATACAGGGCGCGAATCCACCAGTATCTGCGAGTAGTGGCCGTCGAGACCATTGATGCGCACCTGTGTGAAGCCGCAGTTCTGACAGTCGTCCTCCGTGCGTACGCCGGGCTGGAATTTGAGTCCTTGGGCAAGACAGGTTGACTGCGTGATGTCAAAGATTTTTGCGCCGACCACACTCACCAGGTTCGGGGCCAGTCTTCTTGCTGTCTCGTTTCTGTTGGCAGAAACCACCACCTCGTCGAGATTTGTGTCGCTTGGCGTGAGCTTGAAATTCAGTTCTTTGCTTGTGTCGTGCTTTATGGTCACACTCTCGCTTTGGGCTGTATATCCTATGAATGTCGCCTCGATGACGAATGTTCCTTCCGGCAGGTTCTTCAAGAAGAAATGGCCGGTCTTGTCGGTTGTCGTGGCTATGGTGGTACCCTTCACCCTGATGATGACGTAGGGGAGGTGCTCGCCCGTCTTTGCGTCAATCACATGACCATATACATTGGCATCCGTGTTTTTGGCTGTTTCTTCAGTGTCATTCTCTTTGCTTGCCGGGGCAGCTACTGTCCCGTATTTATCCTTTACAATACATTTGTTTTGAACTTCGGCAGCCTGAGCTGTAAATGAGACTGCCAATGCACCACTGAGGAGCATCAGCTGATAATTCTTTGATTTCATTTTTATCTTATGGTAATTTTTTTGATATACTTGTTTTATGGACATTCCGTCCCTTGTCATCCGCTTGATGCCATGTGTCAGCCCTCGTTGCCTCATCAGGCTTTCAGACGAGGTAATAGTCTTGGCAGTAGGCGTTGGCGCATAACTGTAATTGATGAAAAAGCAAGCGTAACGAGTGCGGTCTTCTTGTCTTTTATCATCTAAAATACTGACAGTCAGTCGACTAAGACATATCGGGATAGTCGAAAGATCTTGGTCGATAAAAACTAAAAAGATAAAAATGCTGGTGGGGCACGGGTGGAATGAATGTCGGTCTTGCGAGTCTTGACGAATGGGCATGACATGACAAAAACGACATTGGCCATAGCAATGAATGCTGCTATGTTGGCAATTGTAGGCACCACGTATGGCAGACTGTGCAACTGGCAGATCACGCAATCGTGGGCGAAGCTCTGGTCGGCAGTGAAGTGACCGTCGTGGTGGATATGATGCATGCAGTCATAACAATAAGACATGGCGGCAGTCCTCTCCGCCGCCGAGTGGTGGTGGAAGGTGATGGCTATCATCATTGGCAGAAATACCAACATCAGCAGCCACGCATACCTTTTTCTCTTGTTGTCAATATTGTGCATTATCCTAAGACATCCATTCCGTATCACTCACATAAAATGTTTCATCAATAAGGAAACATTTATGTATTGAATACGGTTGCAAAGGTAACAATTGTTCGGATGTTATATAAGAAATCAGAGAATTTTATTTTCTATTTAAACAAAATATAACATCTTGGGATGTTACTCCAGGTGAACGGAACTTTATGTAAATGCCGTATCTCGCTATATTTCGTATTTGCGGATAAAAAACTCCATCCCCGGTTCGTTGCCACAGAAAGGTGATGATGGCAAAGCCGGGGATGGAGCAGAATGAATTATATATAAGGATGGTTAATAAAGTTCGTGTGTCATGGTATCCGATTGGTATTTAGTTGAAGCAGCTCTCTCCATGCTCGTAGATGTCGAGACCCTCTTCCTCGATGCGCTTGTCCACTCGCAGACCGGCAATCTTCTTGACGGTGAAGAACAATATCGCTCCCGTCACAGCAGCCCAGGCGTCGATGGTCAGGATGCCTATACACTGTGCTCCGAAGAAACTGAAACCGCCTCCGTAGAAAGCACCGCCGTCTACAGCCAGCAGACCGGTCATCAGAGTGCCGAAAATGCCGCATACGCCATGTACGGAACTTGCGCCTACAGGGTCGTCAATGTGAAGCTTGGTGTCGATGAACTCGATGGAGAACACGAGGATGATGCCTGCCAGGAAGCCGATGATTGCGGCGCCCAGTGGAGACACTACGTCACAGCCGGCGGTGATGGCTACCAATCCTGCCAGTATGCCGTTCAGAGTAAGCGAGAACGACGGTTTGCCGTATTTCAGCCACGATGTGAACATGGTGGCGAGTCCGCCAGCCGCCGCTGCAAGGTTGGTGGTGAGGAACACGTGTGAGATGGCAACTCTGTTGGCTTCGCCAGATGCTGCGAGCTGAGATCCGGGATTGAAGCCGAACCATCCGAACCACAGGATGAAGACACCGAGAGATGCCGTCAGAAGGTTGTGGCCGGGAATGGCGTGGATCTTGCCGTCCTTGCCGTATTTTCCGATTCGCGGACCAAGGGCTATGGCACCGATGAAAGCGAGTATGCCGCCTACGGAGTGTACGATGGCAGAACCGGCAAAGTCGTGGAACGCATGTCCGAAGGTGTTCATCATGAAGCTTCCCTCATTGCCGTTGCAGAGCCAGCCTCCGCCCCATGTCCAGTGGCCGGAGACGGGATAGATGAGCAGGGAGATGAATACGGAATACACGCAATACATGGAGAACTTGGTGCGTTCTGCCATCGCTCCAGACACAATGGTTGCCGATGTGGCACAAAACATGGTCTGGAAGACGAGAAATCCCTCTGTGGGCAGTCCCGACGGACTGCTATAGAATGAGAAATCCCCAAAGTGAGGCATTCCGATGAAGCCCTCACCGTTGCTTCCGAACATGAAGCCGAAGCCGACAAGCCAGAAGAGGAGAGAGCCGAACATAAAGTCGACGAAGTTCTTGAACAATATGTTGGCGGTGTTCTTGCTGCGTGTGAAACCAGCCTCGCAGAGTGCGAAACCCGGCTGCATGAAGAATACCAGCATGGCTGCCAACAGCATCCATACGGTATCGAGTGATATGCTTAAATCCTGTATTGTCATGTGTATGAAAATTTGTGTCGTGTTGTTGTTTTGTTATCCCGAATATATACTTTTGCTACGATTAATACAGCTTGCTACTTTTCCTGTTCCGCATTATACAGGGCGATGTCGCCGCGCTCGCCGGTCCTTATCCTTACGGTGTCTTCCACTGGGATGACGAATATCCTGCCGTCTCCAATCTCGCCGGTGCGAGCCGACTGGCAAATAGCTGCAATGGTCTTCTCCACATTCTTTTCGCGCACTACAACATTGAGCAGAACGCGCTCTATGGAACTTGTGTCGTACATCACGCCACGGTATATCCTCGCCTGGCGCATCTTTCCCTCACCTCTCACATCGTAGTAAGAAAACCACTCGATGTCGGCTGCCAACAGGGCTTCTTTCACATCATCAAACCTTGTCTTGCGGATGATGGCTTCAATTTTCTTCATGCTGTCCTCTCCTTTTTCTTATTCTTAATATGTTTATATGAATATTCATTTCTGTATTTGTGTGTCATTTTGTGATTAATCCGCTGCAAAAGTATGACAAAGTGATAATGTGTGCAATGTTTTTATGTCGTTTTGTTGTTTGAATTTTTATTAAGGTTACGCTTTGTGTCGTTGTTATATGGTTTTGCTTCTAATTTGAAAGCAAAACAAACCGTTTGCTTTTATATTGATACTTTCTCTTTTGGGGCTAAACCCAAATCGGTCGTTAGGGCTTGCTTGGATTTAGTTTTTTTTGTAGAGTGGATTTTGTTTGGCTTTTAATCCCCAACGACCTAATAACAGATTTGTTTCCAAAGATAAATCATTGTGCGAATAATGAAAAAATCAAAATTTTTGCCAAAACCGTCAACCATCTGGTCGTCTGTGTGGAAACCTCTGATTTACAAAGACTTCAATTTTTAATTTACAGCAAAAACCATCTGGTAATTGTCTTGATGGTTTTATCACGGAAACAATTTATCAGTGATAATAGAGTTGTCCATCCGCCTGCGGCGATGGACAAAAATTTAAACACGGATTTAACGGAGGACACGGATTTGACTTTTTCACTGATTTTTTTAGTTGGTAAATGGTTATTGGATTTCTGTCTGGATTTAGTGGATTCGCGAGTGCTGTGGCACTCCCTTTCCTTAGTCAAAACCCATCCTGATCTTACCAAAGGCCAGGAACAAGTTAACTCTGGCAATGATTTCAGCCAATCAACTTCAGCCCCCTCTCGTTCTCCCCCGTAGGGGAGATGCAGGTTACTCTTGTTGATGGTAAACGGTTGACAGTCAGATGACTACGGACAATAATCAGATGGTCAATGGTTTCTGTCCCTCCCTAACGGGGGAGGCTAGCTGGGGGCTGATGTGGTGATGCTAGGTGGGGGCTGATATCATTTAGCCATAGTAACGACTCTGATGTAAGACAAAAAAAACAGCAACACCGATACAGCCAGAAAAGGAAGTGCCACAGCACTTGCAAATCCTGCTAAATCAAATATCAAAATCCAAGAATCATTTGCCAGATATTATCAAAAAATGAATCCGTGAAGACCAATCCGTGTTCCTCAGTGCTATCCGTGTTTCATTTTTTGATTTGTGGCCCTGCCGCAGGCTGGGGACACAACGATGACACGGAGTGACAATATCAGTGAGCATATAGTGTCCATCAGCCTTCGGCGATGTCCACAGCTTTAAGATGAAAACGCAGATTCCATCCCGCGTAAACCCTAACGGCCGATTCTGGTTTGAAAAATGGGCACGCTGCTTGCCCCACATGGGCAACGTGCTTGCCCCGGTTGGGCACGGTGCTTGCCCCACTTGGGCACGATCCGTGCGCGACCCGTGCCCAAAACATACCTATATGGCATGTAAGCTGAATCGCTATGATTTACACAAAAACACCAGACAAAACACCCCAAAAACACCAAACGTTTTGCCGCAAAAACACCAAACAAAAGCATCGCGAAAACACCAAACAACTTGCAAAACCAACAAGAAATCAGTATCTTTGCAACGAATCATATGACAAACGATATGGAATATCTCAAAAGAACAGCCGACGAGCATTTGGATCTGCTACTTGTCTCTTCAGGAGCCGCGCTGATCTTGTCATATTCTATATGAGTAAATTTTGTCTTGCTTTTCCGAATTGTGAGACACTGTCTCACAAATTAACATTGAAATAGTAAAACCATCCAGACAATTACCAGATGGTTTTTGCTGTAAATTAAAAATGGAAGTCATTGTAGATCAAGTGCTTCTGTGAAGGCAACCAGATGGTTGACGGTTTTTGCAAAATTTTAGTTTTTTCTAATCTTTATTATTGAATTCTCTCTCCATAGTGGTAAATATTCCAAGTATCACGGGCATATCCGTCGCCAAGCACTCTGAAATTATCTGGCGAAGCGCCGTCTATCTTTTTACCCTCGAAAAACACATTCCACGTATCCTTGGCATAACCATCGCCAAGCACTATGAAACGATCAGGCGAACCAGCTGCAATCTTCACTCCATCGAAAAACACATTCCACGTATCCTTGGCATAACCATCGCCAAGCGCCATGAAACGATCAGGCGAACCAGCTGCAATCTTCACTCCCTCGAAAAACACATTCCATGTATCCTTGGCATATCCATCGCCAAGCGCCATGAAACGATCAGGCGAACCAGCTGCAATCTTCACTCCCTCGAAAAACACATTCCACGTATCCTTGGCATATCCATCCTGCAATATAGTGAACGATGAAGCAGAAGTGCCTTGCATCTTCATATTTCCAAAGTACACAGAATTTTCGGTGATGATATATTGTGGATGATAGTGGTGGCGATGGTGGCATCCATTATTATTGTAACCCCCTCTCTGGCTATCGCACCCTGCACTCTGAGCCACACATGGCACAGCCATCATCAGCATGAATGCCATTAATAAAGTTGATATTATCTTTTTCATAATCTGAATTTTTACTTTTTCCTTAATTCCGAAACACTATAATTAAATATTTTTATAAGTTCCTGAGCAACAAAAAGTTGCTCAGGATTTCACCGTGTCAGAAAATACACTTAACTTAGTGTTGCAATAAATCAAACAAATTTTCATAAGGCATGGCAAAGATACAGATAAAATCCGAGAGACTCACTCTTTTGGGCGGTATATTTTCAATAATGGAGCTATTTGACTCCCTTTTGTCCCTAACGGTAGATTCGACATTGGGACTGCGCTGCACGTTTTACGGCTATCAATACAGCGAAATACTACGCTCTCTTATGTGCGTATATCTTGTGGCGGCTCATGTATTGAAGATGTTACAACACACCTTGTGAAACATTTGTCTCTTCATCCAACTCTTCGTACTTGCAGTGCAGACACAATATTGCGTGCTATCGAAGAACTGACTTGCAAGAATACCACATATAAGTCAGCTTCAGGCAAATCCTATGATTTCAATACAGCAGACAAGATGAACAACTTACTGGTCAATGCCCTGCTTGCTACTAGCCAATTAAAATCTGGTCAAGAGTATGATTTTGACTTTGATCATCAGTTCATAGAAACAGAGAAGTATGATGCAAAACCAACTTACAAGAAGTTCTTGGGCTATAGTCCAGGTGTGGCAGTCATTAACGACATGATTGTTGGCGTTGAAAATAGAGACGGTAACACAAACGTGCGCTTCAACCAAAAAGAGACTTTGGAAAGAATCTTCAAGCGGTTGGAGGCTTCGGAAGTACATATTTCCCGTGCCCGCATGGATTGCGGCTCATGCTCGGAGTAAATCGTAGATATGATAGAGGCTCATTGCAAGCATTTTTACATCCGTGCCAACAGATGCTCTTCCTTCTACGATTCCATGTTTGCCTTAACTGGATGGAAAACAGTTGAAATCAATGGCATTGAGTTTGAGTCGAATTCCATCCTTGTTGAGAAATGGAAAGGAAAACCGTATCGTCTTGTCATACAGAGACAAAGGCGAATAGAGGGAGAACTTGACATTTGGGAAGGCGAATATACCTACAGATGTATACTGACCAACGATTACAAATCGAGTGCAAGAGACATCGTGGAATTCTACAATCTTCGTGGTGGCAAGGAACGCATCTTTGATGACATGAACAATGGGTTTGGCTGTAACCGATTGCCAAAATCGTTCATGGCACAGAATACTGTATTCCTGCTTATGACTGCTCTCATCAGAAACTTCTACAAAGCTGTTGTGCAGAGATTGAGAACCCATGAATTTGGATTGCGTGACACCAGCAGAATCAAGACCTTTGTTTTCAAGTTCATCACAGTTCCAGCAAAATGGATAAAGACGTCACGCAGGCATGTATTGAACATTTACACAGACAACTATGCTTATGCCAATATGTTCAAGACAGACTTTGGGTAGAGGTCATACTTTTCTAGTTAAACCAGCGTATTACCTCAAGCCGCTTTATGGGGTAAGGGGATTTTGTGTCTGCGACGTTTCTGTTGTGCAAGAAATATATACAATACAACG
>JABLTN010091522.1_pt1 | contig 16345 bp, 14 predicted proteins | sample 7160141 | NCBI WGS metagenome assembly JABLTN01 (sample SAMN14651226, study PRJNA627086) | human gut metagenome | isolation source: feces | host: Homo sapiens | reverse complement strand
GAAGATTATAATGAGATAGATTCGTTTAAGAGTTATGTGAAGCCGGTCCGAACATCTCTGCGATGCCCCTTATCTCATTGATATCCACAGCAACCAGTCCCAGACTGCTCAAATTCTTTCTGCTTCTTATATAGTCTATGTAACTGTTCCTGTTAAAGCATTTTGTCTGCTTATCATGGGTGAACTCAAACTGCTGGTCCTCCTTCAGATGTCTCTGATATATCTCACTTCCGATAAAGGCAGCAAAGTTCTTCATGAGTCTTATGTTTCCATTGTGCTTCTCCGGATTGAACACAAATACCCTGCCGAGCAGTTCATCTTCCACTATGATCGGAACCGCATACAGTGACCATATCCTGCTGTCACTCAGCATCCGTGCAAATCCTGTTTCAGGATTCCTTAACGGATGGGAACGGTTCACTATGAGAACCTCGTCCCTGAGGACTTCCTTCTCCAGTTCATCCCTCATTTTCTGTGTGACAATAGCCTTCAGACCATCCTCTATCGACTCCTCGTCTGATGATTTCCAGTAATAAAGCTCCCCTGTGCCATCCTGTCCATACTCCACAAGGCAGGCGTTCTTGGAATTGTAGAAAGTTCCCATCACCTCGAGCAGACTGGTATATTTCTCCTCACTGCTCTGCTTTGAAGTTATATTCGCCATGAAATTGACAAGGGCATCCTCTATGTCATAGCTGTCCGCCAGAACCTGTGTTGTCTTATCTATGTCAGACACGTCAACTGCAATCTCAAGCCGGCTCTTTCTTCCGTGCCAGTCAACTATCTTATCCTTCACCACATACAGTCCCTTTGCCTTGCTGTTGTAGTGATTCCATACATAACTCTGTCCGGGAACCAGTATCTCATTAGAACAAAATGGGCACTGGTCATCACCGCCCTGGGTTATCTCAAAGCACTTTTTACCCTTGTAAGAATCGTCGTTCTCCGCAATTCCAAGGCTTCTCTTCGCCGCCTTGTTGAGGAAATACATCTCGTGGGTCTTCATGTCCGCAACATATGCTATATGAGATATCTCATCCAGCATAAGACCTTCGTCATCATTGTAGGCATATCCGCTGTGATGCGAATCACATGAATGCATATCCGCTGAGTCGGCATAGTCACAGTAACGGTTCTTGCCGCCCCTCTTTGCTGCGTACAACGCCTGATCCGACTCACTGTATAGAAGGTCAAAATCTATACCACCCTCTATCCTGTGGATACTTATTCCCATCGACATAGTATGCGGCAGACTGCAATTGATCGTGGTGAGTCTGGTCTGTATATTCTCAGCCAGCTTATACACGTCCTCTCTTCTGTCGACTATCGGGATAAACAGTGCAAATTCATCGCCGCCCAGTCGTCCTGAGAATCCTCCGGCTGCCGACGCAACCTCCTCCAGCGTCACTGCAACATCACACAGAAGATCATCTCCCGCATAATGTCCAAATGCGTCATTTATATGCTTAAAGTCATCTATATCCATAATATAAAAAGCGCACAGTTCACCCGAGAAAGACTCTAGCATATCCGTAATCTTGTGCTGAAATGTGACATGATTGTAAAGTCCCGTCAGAGAATCCCTCTCCGCCCTGAGCTGAAGCTCCTGACTTCTTATCTTCTCATCGTTTATGGAGTAATATTTGCCGAATATCTTGCGGACCTTCTTCTTGGAATCCCTGAGAGGAACAAAGAGCACTCTGTACCACTCACATTTGCCTCCTCCATTCATATCAAGGCGCAGATCACCCATCAGCCTGTCACAGTTGGTTCCATCCTTGTCAAGAAGCTTTCTGAACATGCCTGTCACGGCATCTCTGTCGTCAGAGTGTACTATCCTGTTCGTATCGATATCCTTATAAAAATTCTCATATTTCATGGTGGTGACCATCCCACCATCCACGACCTTCTCATTTATCAGAGTATCCGTCAGGACATCGTACACGATTATGGACTCTCCGCTTCCCTGAAGTATCAGCCTGAGCATCTCAGACTGCGCCTTGTTCTCCAGCTCCGCCTCCATCTTGCTTGTCACATCGATAAACACCGCACACAATGCGATGATTCCATTTTTTATGGACATGACAGAAAGACAGACCTGTATCCAGAAATATCCACCGGTATTCACGTCCGTAAAGCGGATGTCACGCACCGTGGTCTTGTTACTCGTTATGGTCTCCAGGATCTGCTTCTTAAGCACAGACCGATCCTCTGGAATGGCCAGCATCACGTAGTCACTGGCATATCCACTCATCTGATCCTCGGTCACATTGAACAGCTTGTAAAAGCTTTTGCTCATGTACCTGACAGCCGGCTTATTCCCGTGAAGTTCAAATATACCCACGCCGCCTGCCAGATTGTCCAGAGCCTTCTCCAGCATCCTTGCATGGTCAGATATCTCCTCGCTGAGCTCTTCATTTCTGCCAAGTGCCTCATCCAGTTCCATGCGGAGTTTTTGTGCATATTTTTCAATATCTATGTTATCTTCCATAACCCAACACCCCTTAAAACTCTTACAGAAGACTTATATCGTTCTATTTTACACAGCCTATCAGCTCATGGATATCGCTGATGGAATTCTTCTTCATATACTCCTCAATACCCTTTATGATCTCCACTGTCGCATAAGGATTGTGGAAGTTCGCCGTTCCAACTGCCACCGCACTTGCGCCGACCATGATCATCTCAAGGGCATCCTCCGTGGTAGCCACACCGCCCATTCCGATGATAGGAAGCTTTATTGCATTTGCCACCTGGTATACCATTCTGACTGCTATCGGATGGATAGCAGGGCCTGACACACCTGCAGTCTTATTCGCCACTGCAAATGTTCTTCTGTTAACATCTATCTTCATACCTGTCAGTGTATTGATGAGTGATACCGCATCAGCACCGCCAGCCTCTGCAGCTCTGGCCATCTCTGTTATGTCTGTGACATTCGGACTCAGCTTCATGATGATAGGCTGCTTTGCCGCTGCCTTGACTGCCTTTGTTATATCGTAGAGCGCATCCGGCTGCTGGCCAAATGCGATTCCGCCCTCTTTTACATTCGGACATGACACGTTGATCTCAAGCAGATCCACATCACAATCGCCAAGCTTCTCAACGCAGTCAACATAGTCCTCCTTGGACTTTCCACACACGTTTACGATGATCTTTGTATCATAATCCCTGAGGAATGGTATATCTCTCTTCTTGAACACATCGATTCCAGGATTCTGAAGTCCTATGGCGTTCATCATGCCGCCGTAAGTCTCAGCTATACGTGGAGTTGGATTGCCCGGCCATGGAATATTTGCCACCCCCTTGGTGGTCACTGCTCCGAGCTGTGACAGATCCACGAACTCACTGTACTCCATACCTGATCCAAATGTTCCTGACGCCACCGTTATAGGATTCTTGAGGGTAACTCCCGCTATATCAACTGACATATTGATCTTATCTGACATTACAGCTCCACCTCCTCAGCATAGAATACAGGGCCATCCTTGCATATTCTCCTATTGTGCACCTGTGAGTGCTCATCTATCTCCTTTGTCTTGCATACGCAGGCAAGACATGCGCCCACGCCGCACGCCATCTTCTCCTCCATGGATATCTGGCACTCGATGCCCTTCTCCATGGCGTATGCCTTGATTCCCCGAAGCATAGGAGTAGGGCCACACGCATATATGACAGCGCCGTCCACGCCGTATTCCTTTATGGCATCTATTACGTTGCCCTTCACACCGTGCTGTCCATCCTCAGATGACATATACACCTGTGCGTATGGCTCAAATTCCTCGTTCAGGAATATCTCATCCCTGTAGCCGAGCACGACTGACTTCTCACAGTCCAGCTCCTTTGCAAGCTGTAACATAGGTGGGATTCCTATTCCACCGCCTATAAGTATTGCCTTCTTATCCGACTTCATGAAGCCGTTGCCGAGAGGCCCCAATATATCGACCGTATCTCCAGCCGCAAGCTGTGAAAATTCCTTTGTTCCAAATCCAACCACTCTGTATACAAGGCGGAGTGTTCCCGCCTCCCTGTCTATCCCGCAGAGGCTGATAGGTCTCGGGAGCATCTTGCTGCCATCATGAGTATATACAGACACGAACTGTCCTGCTATAGCCTGTGAAGCTATCTCTGGAGCTTCAAGCACCAGACTGTATACGTCAGTGGCAAGAGTCTCCTGGCTGACCACCTTTGCTGTCATCTTAAGTTTGCCCATAGTCTTCCTCCATCATCATTCTATTATCAGTGTCCGGGGACAAGCCTCGTCCACCGGACACCTTTCTGCTTAATTATGCGTCAAGTGCGCCGTTGATATCCTCGATCATGTCTACAACCGCCTGTCTTGAAGCGTCAGCGTAGTTCTCAGCTCCGAACTGTGCATACTTGTCCTGCTTGTAAGCAGCTATGATTCCTCTTGATGAGTTGACGATCGCACCGAGTCTGTCCTCGTTGAAGTAGTGTACAAGATCTGCAGCCTTGCCACCCTGTGCTCCGTAACCAGGAACAAGGATGAATGACTTTGGCATAACCTTTCTGAGCACCTTGCCCATCTCAGGATATGTTGCACCTACAACCGCTCCAACTGCTGAGTAACCTGACTCACCTACGACATCGCTGCCCCACTTGTCAACCATATCTCCGACTATCTCATAGAGTGGACGTCCGTCAATCAGTCTGTCCTGGAACTCGCCTGATGATGGGTTTGATGTCTTGACGAGAACGAATATGCCCTTGTTCTCCTCCTTGCACACATCGACAAATGGCTTAACACCATCTGTTCCAAGATATGGGTTTACTGTGATAAAATCCTCATCAAATCCGGCATATGTCTTGCTTCCTACCTGTACCTTTCCGATATGTCCAACCGCATATGCTGTTGATGTGGAACCAATATCGCCTCTCTTTATATCACCGATAACGACAAGTCCCTTCTCCTTGCAGTAGTCAACTGTCTTCTTGAATGCCTTGAGTCCCTCGATTCCGAACTGCTCATACATGGCTATCTGCGGCTTAACTGCAGGTATTAAATCATATGTAGCGTCAACGATTCCCTTGTTGAACTGCCATATAGCCTCACCAGCGCCCTCAAGTGTCTCGCCATACTCTGCAAATGCAGCTTTCTGGATATGCTCCGGTACATAGTTGAGCATTGGATCAAGTCCAACTACTATAGGTGCATTTGTCTTCTGGATATTCTTTACTAACTTGTCTATCATGATATTTTCTCCTTAAAAATTATTTTTTCTCTAAAACTGTTCCTCGTCACAGGCATAGCTTCCGAGGATCGTAAACTCCTCCGTCTCGTTCATGAGCTGGAACACTAAAGCCTGTATATCCTTCTTCAGTAAATTGGCAGACAGCTCCACATAGAATCTGTAATTCCAATGCTCCTGCCTGTTTGGCGCCGAGTGTATCTCTGTGAGGTTTACCCCGTAATCAGAGATCATGGACAGTATGCTGCTGAGACTTCCGCTCTTATTCTTACATACGAACATCACCTTCAGCCTGTTGTGGTTCTCCTCCACTATGAGGTGGTCTGCAAATGTGACAACCTTCTTGTTGTGTCCATTCTCATTTACAATGTTACATCTGTATATATACAGCTTGTTGTTGGTGAGCACCTCGTGAAGCGCATCCGAAACTCCGTAGCTTATGTCCTCAAGTATTCCCATTCCGGCGTCTACCTTGCCAGTCTTTATGAGCTCATACACCTCATCGTATGAGTCCACCGCAATGACCTTGTCCCTTGAGCATCCCTGACAAATGTACAGCTCCGGCTTTATCATCGCCACCGCATCTATGTCAGGCTCCTTCACATCATACTCCACATCTAGGCAGTTTCTGAGCTCCAGAGTCCTTCCATACTGGTACTTTCTGCTTATCTCCATGATTCTCTTGATAAGCGCCGTGTACTCCATCTTGATGTTATCATCCACATCCCCTGTGAGATTGGATATGATGGTCTCCTCGCGGTCTGGCTTATATATGTCATCCTCGGTCTCTGCCTTGACCTGAGCAACATTGTCCGCAAGAACCATTCTCTCCTTGAAGAGCTGCTTGATCTCCTTGTCGACCCGGTCTATGTTCTTTCTAACATCTGCTAATGTCATTCTGCATCCTCCAGTCAGCATCGGTAATGTGATGCTCATAGTCTTTTTTAATATACCATCTGCCCCACTCTAATTCAAGGCTGCCAATACTAAATGCGCTCTAAAAAGGCCACAGGAAAAGGAACATAACCGCTGCCACCAGCACTATCCCTATCACAAAGCCCATTATTATCCTTCCCCTTGTGCTCTTTGATCCCCATATAATAAGAAGAGCTGCCAGTGCTCCGCACATATCTATAAGCACATCCGTGCCCCTGCCTGCCCTGTCAGCGACAAAGAGCTGATGAATCTCATCGGAGCACGCATAGACAAATGTTATCACAACTGACCATATATACACGCCAGCCGAAGCCATCCTTCCGCCGGTCTTTCTGACCGCCAGGGCCAGCAGAGCCAGAAGGATTCCATATTCCGTCATGTGTGCACCCTTCCTGACCATGATCTCCACCACTCCCGTCATCCTGTCAACCACGGGCGCGGAATCATTTCTCACCTTCTGGAACAAACCCACTATAAAGTCTGTCATGGGGTTGCTCACCGCCGACGAGTCATCTCCTGTTCTGGACGACATGTAAAATATGAATATCATCCACAGCACTGCCGGAATTATATATATGTACTTTTTCTCATTCTTTTTTGTTTTCTTTGCCATAAAATCACCACCATGAATGAGTATACCATAAAAAATGTCTAATTTTTTTTGATTTTGCCTTTTTTACTTGAAATATTAGTTTTTTACCTGTACTGTAGAAAAGTGAGGTATTGAAGTGGTTATGTATAATTCATAACAAATAAAAAAAGTGAGGTAACATTATGGCAAGAACAAGGAAAAAGGGGAATCCCATCGTATCAGCAGTTGTTTTCGGTATATTCGGAATAGTTCTTTTATTCCTGGGTATACGAACATTTATCGGTTTACACGGAAAGCTTCTAAACGTTACTACATGTGACGAATCGGAAGTTAAACCAGGAGTGTATGTGGAGGGAACACTCACCTACGGATACGGAGCTTACATTGAGAAGACTACAACATACAATCACGTGGTCACCAAGACCGACGGATACTACTATCTCGTTGATATCTGCGACAAGAATGAAGACGGCTCAAAAAGAGACACATCCAAGTGGATCGGAATATCGATCTCCAAGAGTGATGACGCCAAATTTGACGCGATCTCATCTGCTGACGATGCAGAACCAGTCTACATAACAGGAGTCATCCGCAAGAACAGCGACAAGGTGCAGGGCTTCCTTGACGACTACATCACCAAGTATGTCGACGCATACGCACAATATTATGGATACACTCCTACAAGTGAGGACTATGCGACCGCAAAGGCAGAAGCTTTTCCTTACTATATAGAGATGGTTGACTCTTCAGATTACATATTCAAGCTTGTCCTCGGAGCTGTATTTCTACTGGCAGCAGTGATCATGATCCTGAAGGCAACAAGAAGCAAGAACACCATCAGCGCATCTGCACAGCCAGCAGGCACAGGTTACTATGACGGTACAGGCGATTTCAACGGCGTGTACACTCCGGGTAGCACAGGCAGCCCAAATAACGGCAGCTATACACAGCAGTATGGCAGTACAGACAGTGGCAGCTATACACAGCAGTACGGCACTACAAACAGTGGCAGCTACGACACTGCAGAACAGACACAGGCACCTCAGACGTCTTACAGTGATCCGTTCTACTCACAGCAGCCGGCAGCTTCAGAGCAGGATGCCCACGCATCTAATCCTTATACAACAACAAGCTCAACTACATCTTCCTCTTCCTTCAGTCTCAAGAAAGATGAGTAACAATTAAATAGCACACATAAATCTAAAAAAGGTATATACGGATCGCAGCCTGACTGCTTTCCGCATATACCTTTTTTAGATTTATGTGTAAGACTGACTATCCTTATGAATAATCTTTACCTTCTTCTTACTTACCGAAGTATCTGTCAAGAAGTCCCTTGAGAGCCTTGCCGTGTCTTGCCTCGTCTCTTGCCATCTCATGAACTGAATCATGGATCGCATCCAGATTGTTCTTCTTAGCGCACTTTGCAAGATCTACCTTTCCTGCTGTCGCACCGAACTCGCAGTCAACTCTCCATGCAAGATTCTTCTCTGTTGAAGCTGTCATGTTCTGCTCAAGGTCTGATCCAAGCATCTCTGCGAACTTAGCTGCATGCTCAGCCTCCTCGTACGCTGCCTTCTCCCAGTAGAGACCGATCTCAGGATAGCCCTCGCGATGTGCTACACGAGCCATGCAGAGATACATTCCAACCTCTGAGCACTCTCCCTCGAAGTTAGCCTTGAGCTGCTCGTAGATATACTTCTTGTCCTCATCGCTTATCTCTGGATTGTTCTTAACTGTCTCAGCATATACGCCAAACTCATGCTCTGCTGCAAGTGTGAGCTCTCCCTCTACCTTCTTGAACTTATCTGCTCCTGCGTGACAGATAGGACACTCTGCTGGTGCCTGCTCTCCCTCATAGATATAACCGCATACTGTACATACAAACTATGCCATAACTTAATTCTCCTTTTCTCTTTTAAATAATCTAATCAATATCCATCATTGATCGTTAAAATATATTCTGCCTTCTTTGTTGATGTTTATTTATCAACTATGTCTTATTATACCTATTTTTTGATCAAAGTCAACCCCTATTGGGAATGATTCTTAATTATTTTTTTAGTAGGTTGTTGATTATATATACAAGACTTGTAAATTATATACATTACATTATTGGGATTACATCCTGTTAAGGTCCAATATAAATAGAAAAAGAGGATCGATACATTCATATATCAATCCTCTTATACTCTTCTGTATATTCTCTATATGTCGCTATATAGCATCACTATCCGGCTAGCTCTGTCCCAGCATTATCTTCTTGAGAAGATATTCATATCCCGTGATAGGTATAGGCTTGCTGTAGTAATAACCCTGAATGTAGTGGCATCCCCACTCTCTCAGGTATTCCTTCTGCTCAAATGTCTCAACACCCTCCGCAAGACTTCTGATTCCCAGATGCCTTGACATGGCAAGGATATCCTGTGTCATGAGCATGTCCTTGTTGTTCGGCTCGCCGGTGGCTATTCCGTCAATAAAGCTCTTGTCTATCTTGATTATATCCAGCGGCATATCCTTAAGAAGTGCCATACTGGAGTATCCTGTTCCAAAATCGTCCATGGATATCTTGAAGCCCTCAGCCTTCAGATCCTTGAGCACCTTTATCAGATACTGCACGTCAGCGAAATCTGCACTCTCAGTTATCTCAAAGTCTATAAGCGAGTGATCCACTCCGTATTCATCGACTATATCACACAGTATATATATAAGATCCGGTCTCGATATCTGGTGTCTCGAGAGGTTACAGGATATCGGGTAGAGCGGGTAGCCAAGCTCCTTCCACTCCTTGAACTTCTTGCACACCTGTCTCAGCACATATCTGTCTATGATGTCTATAGTTCCGTCAGTCTCAAACTGCGGCACGAAATACTTCGGCAAGAGAATATCTCCGCCCTTGTAGAACCATCTTATCAGAGCCTCAGCACCGGTCAGGGTGTCGTTCTGTGGATTGTACTTCGGCTGAAGATATACCATGAGATCCTCATTCTCTATGGCATCCGGAAGCTCCAGCTTGTACTGCTGTGCCATGATGTATTCCTTCTTCATCTCCGATGTGTATATCTTTATCTCATTTACATTGGTCTTGATACACTGGAGGTGTGCCATCTGCGCCATGTCCTCAATGCGCATTGACATGCTGAGTTTCTCGAATTCATCATAGAATACGATACCACAGCTATAGAATATCTTATACTTCCTGTTCGACGGAAGCTGTCCTATCTCCTCAAAGAATGTATATAGCCGGTTCATTATCTCATCCTCCGGCATATACTTTATAATCATGGCAAAATCGTCACTCTCACACTTTGCAGAGTACAATATCCAGTCCTGCTTGGTCATAGCGTCACATATATATCTGAACAGATCCTTCGCCACCTCACGACCCATAACGTTGTTGATGAGCCTGAAGCCCTTTATGTCGAATCTGGCAAATATAAACTGATCCAGTCCTATATATTCACACTGCTCAAGCTTCTCCTTGAGCCATGTCCAGTTGTAATGTCCGGTGGCAGGCTCCCTGTATGCTATCTCATAGAGATCTCTCTTACTCATGTTGTCAAGAGTCAGCATCTCCTCCGTCTTGGTCTTCTTGGACCATACCGGAATCTCCACGCACAGACTGTCTGCGCTCTCCATGTAACATATATATGGAAGCTTGTGGTTAGAAACAATGTGCAGCTTCTCCGTCTCTATATACAACTTGGCATATGAATACGCCATGGTCATGAGTCTCGGTATATCCTCTATCAGAGATATATCAAATCCCTTTATATCCACAACGTCGAATCCCGGAACCGTGATGCTCACACAGTTCTGAGGAACCACCTCCATATCACTGTATCCTATCTCCACTCCTCCACACAAACGCGAATATCCGGCGTCCATCATCTTCTCAGGCATATAAAACAAAGCCCTGTTTGCCAGCGGCCTGTATATGTTGCTAAAGCACTTGTACCAGTCATAGCCATTCTCCTGACAAAAATCGTCAAATCCCTCTGACTCTCTGGACCTCAGCACGTAAAGTTTTCTCTTTGGTTTGTATGCCTTTGACCATTGATGTTCCATAATATATCAATTACCTCTGTTCTGCCCTAAGGCCATAGTATTGCATTTTTCAACCTTTTTCATTCTATCACAGATCCATCATTTGGGCTATACTTATTATTTTTTTGTTCTGGAAAATAAATGGTTAAGTTTCGATTTTTTTCGTTGAATTTTTACCATATATTTGTTAGCATAGATAAGGTTTTTCAATTATAATTAATAGGAGGCAAAAACGATGAAAAACAGGTTATTTCTAGGTCTCGGCACAGTCATCTCAGTTCTTGGGCTGTCACAGGTAAGTGTCCTGGCGGCAGACAGCGAATCCGGTACTGAAACACTCGGTGCTACGCTTCCACTTACATGGTGTATACCATTTGTGTGTATGCTTCTGTGCATAGCTGTTATGCCCCTTATCGCCGGTGAGTGGTGGGAAAAGCACAAACAGTGGGCTGTTGCAGGCTGGTCTCTTTTATTTTTAATTCCATTTGCCATATTCCATGGCTTTGGTACGATGGGCGAACAATTGCTCGAGGTAATGATCGGTGACTATCTCACCTTCATTGTATTGCTTTTTGCCCTGTTCTGTGTGGCAGGCAATATATCTCTTGAAGGCGACCTGGTGGGAACACCGAAACTCAATGTTCTGCTTCTACTGATAGGTACTCTGCTGTCAAGCTGGATCGGTACTACCGGTGCAAGTATGCTGATGATCAGACCTATCATAAAGGCAAATAAATGGAGACGAAGAAAGGTTCAGATCATTGTATTCTTCATCTTCCTCGTTTCAAATATTGGTGGCTGTCTCACCCCTGTCGGTGATCCTCCACTTCTGATGGGATTCATGAATGGTGTTGACTTCTTCTGGAGTCTCAGACTTGCAAAGGTCATGGTTGTCAATCTCATCATCCTGCTGACTGTATTCTTCTTTCTCGACACAAGAGCATACAAGAAGGATATCGCAGACGGCAGACAGAAGCCGGTATTCGATGCAGATACGAAAAAGCCAGTCAAACTTAAAGGTGCTCACAACATTATATTCCTTATAATGATCGTAGGTGCAGTTATACTCAGCGGAGTTCTTCCTATGAAGTTCCCTGCATTTGCAAAGGGTATCAATTTCTGTGAGGGCGTAACACTCTCATGGGCTGCTATCATCGAGATTGTGATCATGCTAGCAGCGGCTTTCCTCTCATTCAAGACAACGAGCAAGAAAGTCCGTAAGGCCAACAACTTTACATGGGATGCTATACAGGAGGTTGCCATACTGTTCATAGGTATATTCATCACTATGATCCCTGCACTCCTGATCCTCAAGGCACGTGGTTCTGAGCTCGGACTTACACATCCGGCACAGTTCTTCTGGACGACAGGACTTTTATCAAGCTTCCTTGACAATACACCTACCTACCTTGTATTCTTCACCACCGCTGCTTCAAGTGGATTTACAGAGGGTATAAGCACTGCTATGGGTGTAGTTCCTCAGGTCATGCTGATGGCTATCTCCTGCGGTGCCGTATTCATGGGAGCCAACACTTATATAGGAAACGCACCTAACTTTATGGTACGTTCAATAGCCGAAGAAAATGGTATCAAGATGCCTTCATTTGTAGGCTACCTCGTATGGTCAGTTTCTATTCTTGTACCTACATTCTTCATAGACACATTATTATTCTTCTTGTAATCTAAGGGGGTTTTTAATATGAACGAATATGTTGTAAAAGGTGATAATAAACTTACGGTCGGCATTGGCTGGGATGCCAAGAAAGTCGACCTCAAGAAAAAGATTAAGATTGCCATAGACAATATCATGAGCGCTACATCCGAGGACACATATGACCTCAACCTTGCAGCGATCGTTGAGCACAATGACGGCTCTGATCCCGAACTGGTATTCTGGGGTCACAAGTACAGCAGAAGCGATTCTGTAGTCCTGAAGGGCGATGACAGAACAGGACAGAAGGAAGGTATCGACGAGGAGATGCGCATCTACCTCGACAGAGGTGAGAACGTTGGACGAATCATCCTCTTCCTCTACATCTACAACGGCAACCTTCACAAGCAATGCCTGGCAGAGGTGGACAACGTATTTGCACTGATCAAATGTAAGCATACCGAAAAGGTATATGTACGTGAGGACGCAATATTCAAGGCATGTGAGGATGCCAAGCACAACAACTGCTATGTATTCGGTGAAGTTCTCCACAACGGAGACGAGTGGGTTGTAAGAGAGAGATCCCAGTTCCTCCCATACGACAAGTCCGAGGATATATTTGAGTATTACACATCAAGACATTATGTTCCTGAAGATGACGACTAATATTTAACATGGCGAAAAGCCCCAGTCTCCGGTTTATTTGCACCGGAGACTGGGGCTTTCTTTATTATGATCTATAATTCTATATTACACTACTTTATATAATCCTCTATAGTCTTTGAAGCTCTGTATCTGGAGAAGTTAAAGCTTCTGATATAGCCCTTGTCATCATTCTCCTCAAGCATCTTCTCAAGCCTCTCTCCCACCGTGTCGTCTCTCCAGTAGTAGGTGTCCTCGCTATATTTCGACATCACTTCCTCCATGACCATTTCGGGCGTAATGTCTTTGGTCCTGAAATAATCGATCAGATATGGAACTCCGTCATTACCTATATCCATCACATACTCAAGATCTATCTTCTTTCCACTGTGCGCCTGACTGATATTGTACTTTGTTATCACTGCGCCAGGTCTGATAAATGCATACAGCGCGAACATCACCAGAACCGTCATAAATATGTATCTGAACAGCGGCATATTTCTCCAGAACAGGCTTATGATAACACCGAGCATCACTATAGACGTGACTATCAGCGCCCATATGGTATTTATTCTGAGGTATGTTAGATCATATTCCGCAATGTACATGGACAGCCTCACAGCTGATGAGGCAATCATTATATATGTACATATGCACATCATGAGCAGTGACACGTTGAGCACCAGACTCTTTCTGAATATAGCACTAAATATCAGCACCATACACACATTTACAACCGCTACAAAGAGCAGCTGGAAGAAGCCCTGTCTTGCATACTCTGCGTATGTCATATCGTCCGGAAGTCCTGCGCTGTTCATGAACAGATACACTATCTGAACAACGGCAAATATCAGATAGAACGCTGTGAGCACTATCGTTATAGTTATACCTGTCACTGCATTGTACTGCCCCTCCTTCGGAGCATTTGCACCGAGATCTCTGCGGCCCGCCTTGACAATAAATCCATATACAAACAGGAATATCACAGCGGCAAACAGAACTATCTTCACTATATCCCACGAGAAGAACAGTTTGCCAAATATATCCTTTATGACCTTTGCAAACACAGGATCTGCCGAAGACAGCAGATTGAGCACGATCACCAGTATCGGAAGTGCTATCACACATCCAAGAAGTATGTACATCAGCTTGGAATTTCTCTTTTTGCCGGTTATCTCACGCTCCGCCTTTCTGTCGGCAAATGGCATGTTTACATACCCTATCGATCCAAAGAACATCTCGAAAAATGAGAATATTCCCTTGAATATCCCATGCTTTTCAGTGTCATTGAAGTATGTCATAACCGCATACATCTCTGTAACGATTATTCCCACATTACATCCAAATATGATATATCCCTCGTCTGTGAGACTCAGGGCAACCGACATCATGAACACAAGAATATAATATGGGATCAGTATACTCTGTTTCGACAACGCAGCTCCAGTGGTCATGGCCTCACGGTCTGCACCGATGTTATTCTCATATCGTACCATGCATGTACTGATAAACACTATTGATACTATCGAAAGCACAGCCGACAATATACTCGACCAGTTGCTGTACAGACATGCCGCACATATGATCGCATATACCAGTACCGGAATACCAAACATCCTGAATCTGTTCGGAGACACCGCAGGATTTCTCCTCTGCGGCGGTCTGGCATTCATGTTCATATACCCTTGCGGTGGCGGCGGGGTCATCCCCGGAACACGGTGCATCTATAAGTATCTTATCGAATGTACCCTCAAATGCCTTTGACAGATTATTTGGAGGTTCACTTACCACACACATGTTTCCTATTCCGAAAAGTTCCAGGTTCTTCAGAAGCGCCTGGGCTCTCGAGTTGCTTATATCATTGGATATAAGTATTCCCGTGCCATTAAGCTTCGCCGCAAGCTCGGTGGATTTGCCTCCCGGTGCCGCGCATATATCTAGTACCACATCTCCATCCTCTATATCCAGAACACTGGCAGGTGTCATGGCACTTGGCTCCTGTATATAATAGAGCCCCGCATAATAGTATGGATGCTTGGAAGGCGTATACTTCCTGTGATCATAGTAAAAACCATTCTTAGTCCACGGCACAGGCTCCAGCTCGAAAGGACTTATCTTCAGAAAGTCCTCCACGGATATCTTGGATGTATTCACCCTGATTCCATGATACATATCACTGTCAAAACACTTTATATAATCCTCGTATTCATCGCCAAGCTGTATTCTGATCCTCTCGTCAAACGCCTTTGGTAAAGTCATAACAAACTCCTTTATCTTACGCTCTGGGCCTTGTAACCCTCAGCTATTATGTCAAGCTGCTTTGCAAAATTCTCAAGCAGCTCCATATCATCCTTCTTATATATAGAATAAAACTCATCCTGAATCTTCTGGATCTCTCTTGGATTTCCCACCTTGTACAGATTCTGGATATTAACAATGATCTCCGAAACTATATTCGCCTTGATATTGAACGAATTCTGTGCATCCATGATCTCTCCGCGGACATATGACATCTCCCTGTCAAGTGCAACGGTGGCATCCGCAGCGTTCTTGAGCTTCGCCCTTATGTCCTCTGGAATTCCCTTCCTGTACTTGTACTGCAATGAATGTTCTATGGTTGCCCAGAAGTTCATCGCCATTGTCCTTATCTGGATCTCCGCCTGTATGGTGGTGCATCCATTTACCGTATATACATCGTAATCAAGTATGATGTGATAGCTCTGATAGCCGCTGGCCTTGGCATTTGCTATATAATCCTTCTCCTCACGTATCCTCATGTCCTGTCTGCCACGTATAATCTCAACCACCTTGCTGATATCCTCGGTGAACTGGCACATGATCCTGATTCCGGCTATGTCATCCATCTCCTCAACGATCCGGTCCATAGGAATATTCTTCTTCTGAAGCTTATCGATAATACTGGAGACCGTTTTCACCCTTCCGGTCACACTCTCTATAGGTGAGTACTTTCCCATACTCTTGTACTGCATTATTATGTGGTTGAACTTCACGAGAAGCTCATCAACCGCCTGCTCGTAAGGAGACAGTATCTCCTTCCAAAGCTGAATCTCCATATAAAATAACTCCTCCCAATACAAATACTACTGTGACACTCTTGTGCTCAGGAATGTATACTCCTTCTGTCCTTTCTCATAATCCGGATACTCAGACACAAGCTGTCCCGCTATCTCATAAGCCTTATCGTAATCCTCGTTCTTCTCATAATATGTTATCTCAAGCATCAGGAGCACTTTTCTGTATATCTTG
>JABLTN010065227.1_pt1 | contig 16368 bp, 12 predicted proteins | sample 7160141 | NCBI WGS metagenome assembly JABLTN01 (sample SAMN14651226, study PRJNA627086) | human gut metagenome | isolation source: feces | host: Homo sapiens | reverse complement strand
CAGATCGCCGAGGGCTGGACCGTGAAGCTGCCCGACGAGGTCACCGACACGCTCATGGAGCGCACGAACCCCACGTGGCCGTGCACCTGGTTCACGCCGCGCTGCGACGGCAAGTCCGGCAGCCCGTTTGAGAGCGCCTACTCCGTCATGCAGAACTGGGGCGCGAACCACGGCGCGATCTCCTATGGTCACGTCGGTGCGGACCTCATCACGCTCTGCTCGATGCTGCGCATCCCCGTGTGCATGCACAACGTCGCCGACAAGGACGTCTTCCGTCCGGCGGCCTGGAATGCCTTCGGCATGGACAAGGAAGGCCAGGACTACCGTGCCTGCGCCGCCTACGGCCCGATGTACAAGAACATCCGCTGAACCGGCAAAACAAAAAAGGCGGGCAGATGCCCGCCTTTTTTCAGGCAGATTGCGCAAAAAGCTCTTTGCATTTCCGGTGGGATATTGTACAATAAAACAGGGCATCCCCACCGGGGCCACCCGGCATCCCATACATGGAGTGATACAATTTGCACAGCACACTACTGGCTTTTGATATCGGCACCAGCGGCCTGAAGGCCTCGCTGGTCGACGAAAATCTCAATATCATCCGCAACGTGACGACCACCTATCCGACCCATCACTATCCCGACGGCGGCTGCGAGCAGGAGGCCGCGGACTGGTGGATGAGCGCGGTCCGCGCGATGATGATGCTCCGCGAGCTTGCGCCGGAGTACGTCAAGCGGGTCGACGCCATCGGCGTCTCGGGCCACATGCTCGGCTGCCTGCCGATGGACAGCGAGGGGCAGACGCTCCGCCCCGCGATGATCCACGCGGATACCCGCGCGCTGGCCATTTCCAACGCGCTGCGCGCCCGCTACGGCCGGGATTATTTCTATGAGATCTGCGGCAACGTGCTCTCCCCGGCCTCGACGCTCTGCAAGACCCTCTGGCTCAAGGAGCACGAGCCGGAGCTCTACGCCCGGACCGTCCGGATCCTGCAGTCGAAGGACTATCTGGTCTATCGCCTGACCGGGCATATGGACACGACCGATATGTCCGACGCCTCGCACGGGCTGCTGATGAACCTGCGCACGCGGCAGTACGATCTGGATATGTTCCGGAACGTCGGCGTGGACGCGGAAAAATTCCCCGAGATCCGCACAAGCTGCGAGCTCGCGGGCTACCTGTCCGAAGAAGCGGCGGGCTGCCTCGGCCTGCGGGCGGGCATCCCGGTGTCCGTCGGCGGCGGCGACGGCGCGTGCGCCAACATCGGCGCGGGCGTGGCGAAGCCCGGCGATTTCTACCTCAGTCTCGGCACCACCGCGTGGATCGCCGGGCAGATGGAAGAGCCGTTCATCGACCCGCAGCACCGCGTCTTCCACATCTACACGCTCGACGGCCACGGCTGCAACGTCTTCGGCACGGAGCAGTGCGCGGGGCGGTCGGTCTCGTGGGCGATGGAGCTGTTTGACGTGGCTTCGGCCCGCGCGTTCGATTCTGCCGCGGCGACGGTCCCGGCGGGCGCGGGCGGCCTCATCTACCTGCCGTATCTCGAGGGCGAACGCTCCCCGGTCTTTGACGCGCAGGCGCAGGGCGTCTTCTTCGGAATGAACACCACGCACAAGCGCGAGCATTTCCTCCGCGCCGTTCTGGAGGGCACGGCCTGCGGGCTGAGCCAGATCCTGGACGTGATGCGCGAGCGGCAGGAGATCCACGATCTGCGCATCATCGGCGGCGGCGCAAAGTCGAAGCTCTGGAAGCAGATCCTGGCCGACGTGTGCAATGTGACGTTCCATGACGTCTCCACCTTCTCCGACAGCGCGACGAGCCTCGGCGCGGCCGCGGCCGCGGGCGTGGCGATCGGGCTGTTCCGGGATCTGCCGGAGGCCTGCAGCCATATCCGCATGAGCGGCGACATCGAGCCGGACCCTGCCGTGCAGCCGGTCTACGCGCTCATCAAAAAGCGCTACGCCATGCTCTACCCCAGCCTCAAAGAGGCGTTCCACACCAGAGCATAAAATAAAAAGGCTCCCTTGTGTAAAGGGAGCTGTCAGCCGTAGGCTGACTGAGGGATTGTTCCCCGCCGCAGCGGGCCAAAGGCTCCCCTTCCAGGGGAGCTGTCTGCGAAGCAGACTGAGAGGTTGCTGCAAATTTGCTACGACCTCTCCGTCTCGGCTTCGCCGAGCCACCTCCCCTGGAAGGGGAGGCTTATGGCCTCACTTCGCCAGCCAGATGGTTTTTGCGAGGCCTTCGGCGGCTTCGAGGAGGCCGATGCAGCGCTCGAGGGACGTGGAGGCGCAGACGACGCCGTGGCCGCCGAGCAGGCAGATGGGGCTATCCGCCAGCGCTTCGCCGATGCCGCGGTGGATCTCATGCGTGCCGGGCTTGCCGTAGGGCAGGCAGGTGAAGTGCGTGAACACCTCGCGCAGCGAGCAGGTCTCCGGGACGTCAAAGTTCTGATACCGCAGCGCGTAGGCTGTCAAAAACGGGCAGTGGCTGTGGACCACGGCCGTCACATCCGGCCGCGCCTGATAGACGGCCTCGTGCAGCAGATACTCGCTCGAGCGCCGGCCGCGGCCGCCGATCTGCTCTCCCGCGGCGTTCATGACGCAGATATCCTCTTTTTCCAGCAGAAGCTTCATCTGGCCGGAGGGCGTGACGTAGGTCAGCCCGGTCTGCCGGTCGATGACGGAGGCGTTGCCCTCCAGCGCGGTGACGAGGCGCTTTTGCTCCAGAATGTGGGCAAAATCGGCGAGCTGCTGTGCATAGTCCATGACAAAGGTCTCCTTTTTGTACGTTTGTCTGTATTTTAAATGGTCCGCCGCCCAAAGTCAACGGGCGGCCGTGAAAACAGGAGGTACTGAATATGCTGAACAATATCCCCCCGATCCTTTCCCCGGAGCTGCTGAAGGTCCTGTGTGAGATGGGCCACGGCGACCGGATCTGCATCGGCGACGGCAATTTCCCCGGCGTCTCGATGGCAAAGCCCAACAACTGCGTCTTCCTGCGCGCCGACGGCCACGGCGTGCCCGAGCTGCTCGACGCCATCCTGCAGGTTATCCCGCTGGACGAATATGTCGAGCACCCGGTCATGATCATGCAGGTCGCGGAGAAGGACAAGGGGCTGGAGGTCCCCATCTGGGACGAATACAAGAAGATCGTCGCCAGACACGACGCGCGCGGCGCGGCCGCCTTCGGCAGCTACGAGCGCTTCGAGTTCTACGACGAGGCACGCAAGACCTACTGCATCCTGCAGTCCGGCGAGACGGCCATCTACGCAAACATCATCCTCCAGAAGGGCGTCATCAAGTAAAAATGGCATAAAAAACGGACGTATCACACAGGATACGTCCGTTTTTTTTATGGCTGTTTACACCGCTGCCGCGGGGAGCAGGTTGGTCATGCTCTTGAGGCTGATGGCGAGGGTGGAGGCGTTGTGCAGCAGGGCCGAGGTGGTGGGCGGCAGGATGCCGGCCACGCCGAAAATGATGAGGCCGAGGTTGAAGCCCACGATCGTGCGGTAGTTGCGGTGGATGCGGGCCATGAGCGCTTCGCTGATGCGGCGGAGCGTCACGAGCTCGAACAGATCCTCCGAGGCGATGGTGATGTCGGCGATCTCGCGCGCGATGGCTGCGCCGGTCGAGATGGCGACGCCCGCGTCGGCCTCCGAGAGAGCAGGGGAGTCGTTCACGCCGTCGCCGATCATGATGACGGTGCGGCCCGCGGCCTTTTCGCTGCGGATGAAGGCGGCTTTGTCCTCCGGCAGGACCTCGGCAAAGAACTCGTCCACGCCGACCTCGGCGGCGACGGCCGCGGCGGTCCTGCGGTTGTCGCCGGTCATCATGACGACCTTGCGGATGCCGCAGGCGTGCAGGGCGCGGATGGCGTCCTTCGCCTCGGCGCGCAGCGGGTCGGAGATGCAGATGACCGCTGCCAGCTCGCCCGCGATGCACAGATACAGATGGGAATACTGCGCGTCGAGCGTGTCGAATTTCTCCTGCTCGGCGGCGGGGATGGTACAGCCCTCGTCTTCAAAGACGAAATGCGCGCTGCCGATGAGGACCTTTTTGCCCTCGACCATGCTGGAGATGCCGTGCGCGACGACATACTGCACCTGCGAGTGGTATTCCTCATGCTTGAGGTTCTGCCGCTTGGCCTCGTCGACGACGGCATTGGCCATCGAGTGCGGATAATGTTCCTCCAGGCACGCGGCCAGCCGCAGCATTTCAGAGGCCTCGTGGCCGCCGAAGGTGACGATCTGCGCGACCTTCGGCGTGGCGTAGGTCAGCGTCCCGGTCTTGTCGAAAACGACCGTGTCGGCCTTGGAAACGGCCTCCAAGAAGCGGCCGCCCTTGACGGAGATATGGTAGCTGCTGCTCTCGCGCATGGCCGAGAGCACCGCGATCGGCATAGAGAGCTTCAGCGCGCACGAGAAGTCGACCATCAGCACGGCGAGCATCTTCGTGACATTGCGTGTGAGCAGATATGTCAGCGCCGTGCCGCCGAGCGTCCAGGGGACGAGGCGGTCGGCCAGCCGCGAGGCCTTGTCCTCGGCGGTGGACTTGAGCTTTTCGGATTCTTCGATCATGCGCACGATGCGGTCATACCGGCCGCCGCCGAGCGCCTTTTCCACCGAGACGACGCATTCGCCCTCCTCGATGACGGTCCCGGCGTAGACGTAGCTGCCGGCGCGCTTGGCAACGGGCAGGGACTCGCCGGTGATGGAGGCCTGGTTGACCGTGGCTTCGCCGGAGACGACCTTGCCGTCGAGCGGGATGAGGTTGCCGGTGCGGACGATCATCCGGTCGCCCGGGCGGACGTCGCCGATGGGGACGAGCAGCTCGGTCTCGCCAGACTGCAGCCAGACCTTGTCGACGTTCAGGGCCATCGCGCCCGCGAGATCGGCGACGGACTTCTTGTGCGTCCACTCCTCGAGGATCTCGCCCAGCCGCAGCATGAACATGACGGAGCCCGCGGTATTGAAATCGCCGCGGAGCATCGAGACCGTCACGGCCGTGGCGTCGAGCACGGCGACGGAGAGCTTGCCGTGCCAGAGGGCCTTGAGCCCCTCCTTGATGTACTTGACCGAGCGGAACAGCGCAATGGCCGTCGTGATGGGGTAGGGCAGGAACAGCCGCGAGAACGCGCGGCGGCAGACCGTGAAGACAAGCTTGTCCTCATACTCGCGGTTGAGCTGTCGGGAGGTATGCTCCGGCACGAGAGCGACGGCCTGCTCCGAGGTGAAGGAAAAGACGGCCAGCGCCCGGATGAGCGCGGTCCGGTCCGCCTGGTAGGTGATGATGGCGTCCTGCGTGCGGTCAAAGACCTTGACGGCGGTGACGCCGGGGACATTTTTCAGATAATATTCCAGAATATCGGCCTCGCGCAGCGACATGCGGCGGCAGGCAAGATGCACGCGCATACGCCCGGGGGACTGATGCAGAATGGTACATTTCATAGGATGCTGTGAACCTCCAAAAAACCGGAAGAGCCGCGCGGCGGCTCTTCCGGGCGGACTTCAGGTGTTACTCTGCGTCGGCAGAAGCGTCTTCGATGGTCTCGGCCTCGGCCTCGGCGGCGCGGCGGTCATTGATGGACTTGGCGTCGGCGTAGATGTCGTCCGCGCCCTCGCGGATGGTGGTGACGGTCTGCATGACGCAGTCCTTCGCGCGCAGAACGGCGGCGGTGGTGTGGGCATAGACCGCCTTTGCTTCCTTGCTGCTCAGGATCTTAAGACCGGCGGTGCCGAACAGAACGCCTGCAGCGAACAAACCAAGATGTTTCATAAAAAAGCCTCCTGTTATGTATGTCAGCCGCACCGCGGAAGTTAGACGCGACTAACATGTGATGAAAATATACATTTCGCGAAAACTATATATAGCACAGACGCGCGGAAAATGCAAGACTGCTTTTATGAAAAAAGTATGAATTTCTGAGAAAAAAGGAGCTCCTGCTTTCGCAGGAGCTCCCAAAAGTGCTTAGCCGATGGTGCAGTACATGAAGTACTTGTAGCCGAGCGGGTTGGAGAAGAAGCCGTGGATGTTGCTGTCGAGCATGTAGATGTCGGTGTAGTAGTACAGCGGGACGATGCAGCCCGTGCTCATCAGCAGGTCTTCCGCCTCGTGCATCAGGGCGTAACGGGTCTCGGGATCCGTGCAGCTCTTGATGTCGGAAATCAGAACGTCGTAGGTCTCAGCCCAGGTGCCGTTTTCGACCTTGGTGTCATAACCGTAGGAGGTCAGGTCGAGGGAGTAGACCTTGGCGTCGGCGGCATTGCCTTTGCCGAACTGGACGTCGTTGTTGCCGGAGTTGGTGACCCACATATCCAGGAAGCAGATCGGATCGTTGTAGTCAGCCACCCAGCCGTTACGGGCGATGGAGTAATCGCCGGCCTTACGGGTGTTCAGGAAGGTGGCCCATTCCTGGTTCTCCAGGTTCATGGTGATACCGACAGCGGCCATCGCGGACTGCAGGTACTCGCCGATGGCCTTGTGGGCTTCGGAGGTGTTGTACAGGTAGGTCAGGGTCGGGAAGTCGGTGAACATGCCGGTGGACTCGTCATAGGTGTAGTACTTCTTCAGAGTCTCGACAGCGGATTCGAAGTTGGACTCGTAAGCGTCAGCGGAGACGTCGTAGTAGCCGACATAGTCGTCGCTGTGGCCGGCAGTCTCATAGAACTGGGTGCCGTCGGGGTTGGTCATACCCATGGCGACGAAGGAGGAAGCGGGGATCTGACCGGCCTGGCCGATCTCTTCGACGATGTAGTTGCGGTCGAACAGCAGGCCGATGGCGTTGCGGATCTCAGCCTTGGCCTGCTCAGCCTCAGCGCCCGTCAGCGTGGAGGAAGCGGGGAGGATGTCCTCGTTGATGTTCCAGCAGACGTAGTAGGTGCCGATCTGGCCGGCAACGACGAATTCATCGGGATAATCAGCCTTCAGGCTGGCGATCTCGTTGGTGGGAACGTCGTCGATGAGCTCCCAGTCGCCGTTCTTGAAGTTGGAGAGCATGTTGTTGGCGTCGTCGGAGAGGTAGAAGTTGATGGTCTCCATCGTGATCTCATCGGCGTCGTAGAAGTTGGGGTTCTTGACCAGCGTGATGACGCTGTTGTGCTCCCAGGACTCCATGGTGTACGGGCCGTTGCAGACGTAGGTGGAAGGATCGGTCGCCCATGCGTCGTTGGAGACGACATCCTCACGGACCGGGAAGTAGGTCGGGAAGGCGAGGAGCTCATTCCAGTACGCAACATAGTTGGCGGTGGTGACCTGGAGGGTCTTTTCGTCGAGCGCGACAACGTTCAGCTGTGCGTCGGGGTTCAGGAAGTTGCCGTCGTCGTCAGTCGCCCACATGTCGGCGTAGCCGTCAACGACCTCGAACATGTAGCCGTAGTCGGCGGCCAGCTCGGGGGAAGCAGCGCGCTGCCATGCGAATGCGAAATCACCAGCGGTGACCGGCTGGCCGTCGGACCAGACAAGGCCGTCACGCAGGGTGTAGGTGTAGGTCACGGTGCCGTCTTCGTTCTCAACGCCTTCGGGCAGCTCGGTCGCTGCGTCGGCAACGATCTGCAGGTTGCCGTCGGCATCCTGGGACCACTTGGCCAGGCCGGAGAACAGGTGAGCGAGCATCGTAGCGCCGTCGACGGCGGAGTTCAGAGCCGGGTCGATGGTGTCGGGCTCAGAGGCCAGGCAGACATTGATGACGCTGCCCTCGGTGCTTGCGGGCTCGGCAGTGGTATCGCTGCCGGTGGTGTCGGCGGTGTCGGTCGAGGTGCTGTCCGTCGTGGTCGTATCCTTGGCGGTGTCAGCGGAGCCGCTGCAGGCCACCAGAGAGAAAACCATGATCAGCGCCAGCAGAAGAGCGATCATTTTTTTCATTTTTTGATACATCCTTTCAAAAATTTTATCTCAATATGCAGTGCATATGAAGATCAGTTGATCTCGCCCACGCGGTGGCAGGCGACGAAATGGCCGGCGGAGACCTCCTGGAAATCCGGCATGCTTTCGGCGCATTTGTCGCACGCGTACGGGCAGCGGGTGCGGAAGGGGCAGCCGCTCGGCGCGTTCAGCGGGCTCGGGATATCGCCGGAGAGCACGATGCGCTGGTTGGCGCGGGCGATCTTCGGATCCGGGACCGGGACGGCGGACAGAAGCGACTTGGAATACGGGTGCAGGGGATGGTCATAGATCTCGTTGGCGTCGGCCAGCTCGACCATCTTGCCGAGGTACATGACGGCGATGCGGTCGGAGATATGGCGCACGACCAGCAGATCGTGGGCGATGAACAGATAGGTCAGGCCGAATTTTTCCTGCAGCTCGGCGAACATGTTGATGACCTGCGCCTGGATAGACACGTCCAGCGCGGAGACCGGCTCGTCGCAGACGATGAAGTCCGGGTTGACCGCGAGCGCGCGGGCGATGCCGATGCGCTGGCGCTGGCCGCCGGAAAATTCGTGGGCGTAGCGGGCGGCATGCTCGGAGTTGAGGCCGACATAGCCCATGAGCTCGAGAATGCGCTCCTGCCGCTCCTGCCGGCTGGAATAGAGCTTATGCACGTCCAGCGGCTCGCCGATGATGTCGGCGACGGTCATGCGGGGGTTGAGGGAGGAATAGGGATCCTGGAAGACCATGGAGGCCTTGTTGCGGAAGGCCTGGATATCGGCCTTGGTCTGGATCTTCCTGCCCTTGTAGAGGACTTCGCCGCCGGTGGGCTTGTACAGGTGCAGGATGGTGCGGCCGACGGTCGTCTTGCCGCAGCCGGACTCGCCGACCAGCCCCAGCGTCTCGCCGGGCCGGATGGCAAAGCTCACGTTGTCGACGGCCTTGAGCGGCTTCGTCCGGAACATGCCCATGTTGATGTTAAAATACTCTTTGAGATTGCGTACTTCGACGATCGGCTGTGCAGCTTCGTTTTTCATGCGTCGGCACCGTCCTTCCGTTCCGCGTCCTTGTCTTCGGCAAGCTCAATGCTGCCGTCCTCGAGGCCCTTTTTGACGTTCATCCAGCACGAGGCCAGATGATCCTCGTTGATCCGCATCCGCTCGGCGCGTTCGCGCAGGCAGATCTTCATGGCTGCCTCACACCGCGGGGCGAACGGGCAGCCGGCGGGCATATTCAGAAGGTCGATCGGCGTGCCGTGGATCGGCTCGAGCTTTTCGCCGACGTTGCTGGCCGAGGGGATCGAGCGCAGGAGGCCCTTGGTGTATTCGTGGCAGGGATTGTAGAAGATCTCATCCGCCGTGCCCTGCTCACAGATGGAGCCGGCGTACATGACGATGACCTCGTCGCACATCTGGGCCACGACGCCAAGATCGTGCGTGATGAGGATGATCGCCATGCCGAGCTCCTTCTGCAGAGACTTCATGAGGTCCAAAATCTGCGCCTGGATGGTGACGTCGAGCGCGGTGGTGGGCTCGTCGGCGATCAGGATATCGGGCTCGCAGGCCAGCGCCATGGCGATCATGACGCGCTGGCGCATGCCGCCGGAGAATTCATAGGGATACTGCTTCATGCGCTTTTCCGGCTCGTTGACATTGACGAGGCGGAGCATCTCGACCGCGCGGTCCCACGCCTGCTTGCGGTTGCGGTCGGTGTGCAGGGTGATGGCTTCCATCAGCTGGTGGCCGATGGTGTAGGTCGGGTTGAGGGAGGTCATCGGATCCTGGAAGATGATCGAGACCTTGTTGCCGCGCACATGCTTCATCACGTCCTCGCCTGCGCCGACGAGCTCCTGCCCGTCGAGCTTGATGGAGCCGGAGACGATCTTGCCCGTGGAGGCGAGGATCTGCATGATGGAATACGCGGTCACGGATTTGCCGGAGCCGGATTCGCCGACGATGCCGAGCACCTTGCCCTTGTCAAGGAAGAAGGACACGCCGTTGACGGCCTTGACCTCGCCCGCGTCGGTGAAAAAGGAGGTATGGAGATCCTGTACTTCAAGTAAAGACATGCTGCTTCCTCCTTCCTTAACCGTTGAGCTTCGGGTCGAACGCGTCGCGCAGACCGTCGCCGAAGAGGTTGAGCGAGAGCACGATGAGCGAGATGACGAGCGCCGGGATGACCATGCGGTAGGGATAGGAGGTCAGGCCGTTGAGCGCGTCGGACGCCAGCGAGCCCAGCGACGGCATCGGCGCGTTGACGCCGAGACCGAGGTAGGACAGAAAGCTCTCGGTAAAGATCGCGTTCGGGATCTGCAGAGCCGTGGAGATGAAGATCACGCTCATGCAGTTGGGCACCAGATGGCGGGTGATGATCCAGCGGCCCTTGGCGCCGGTCGCCTGCGCGGCGAGGACGTATTCCTGCTCGCGCAGGGACAGGATCTGGCCGCGGATGAGTCTTGCCATCGAGACCCAGTAGAGGACGGCGAAGACGATGAAGAGGCTGATGATGTTGCTGCCGATCTTGGCCAGCGGCGTGCCGTCGAGCTTGTCGCCGATCGAGACCTTCAGGACCGTGGCGAGCAGGATGACCATCAGCGTATCGGGCAGGGAGTAGATGATATCGACGATGCGCATGATGATGAGGTCGACCTTGCCGCCGCAGTAGCCTGCGATGGAGCCGACCGTCATGCCGATGATCAGCACGATGAGGCTCGCGAAGAAGCCGACGGCGAGGGAAATGCGCGTACCGTAGACGACACGGATGAAGTAGTCGCGCCCGGCGGAGTCGGTGCCGAAGACATGCGGGAAGACCTTTTCGCCCTCTTCGATGCGCTTGAGCTCGGTCTTGCCGTACTCGAAGGGAGCGAGGTTATTGAACGAGGCGTCGACGGGCTTGCCGGGACGCACGCCCAGCTGCTGGTCGTAGGAGTACGGCCAGAAGGCGGGGATGAGGATGGCCGAAAGCGTGATGATGGCTACGACGATCAGGCTCACAAGCGCGACCTTGTTCCTGCACAGGCGCTTGATGCCGTCCTTGAAGAACGTGGTGGACGGGCGCATCTGGACGATGTAGGACTTTTCCTCGTCGGTGGCGGGAATGAAGTCATCCATGTTGACATGGAGGGTGAATCTGTGTTTCTTATCCATGTTCGCGCCTCCTTAGTCCAGTTCGATCCGCGGGTCGACGATCTTGTACAGAAGGTCGGACACGAGGTTCATAATAATAATGAGACAGGCCAGAATGATGGTCGTGCCCATGATGAGCGGGTAATCACGGCCGGTGATGCTGTTGACGAACGCGCGGCCGATGCCGGGCACGGCGAAGATCTGCTCAACGACGATGGAGCCGGTGACGATGTAGGCGAGCATCGGCCCGAAGTAGGTGATGACCGGGATCAGCGAGTTTTTGAGCGCGTGGCCGAAGATGACCTTGAAGCCCGGCACGCCCTTGGCCCGGGCGGTGCGGATGTAGTCCTGCCCGAGCACGTCGAGCATCGACGAGCGGGTCAGACGCGTGATGTAGGCCATCGGGTAGAGGCCGAGCGTGACGACCGGCAGGATCAGGCCGTTTTTCTGCGCGCCGTTGGCCGGCAGAAGATGCAGGGAAACGGCGAATATGGTCAGGAGCAAGGCGCCCGCAATGAACGAGGGCATGGAGACGAAGGCAGTGGTGATGACCATGATGACCTTATCGATGACCTTGTTGCGCCGCAGCGCCGCGACCGCGCCGAGCACGATGCCCACGACGAGCGCGCCGAAGGCGGCGATAAGGCCGAGCTTGGCCGAGACCTTCATGCCGTCGGCGATGATGTCGATGACCTGACGGCCGCGCTGCTTGAGCGAGGGGCCAAAGTCAAAGCGCAGGACGATATCACCGAGATAGGTAAAATACTGCTCCAGGACCGGTTTGTCAAGTCCGTATTTGGCCTCCATGGCGGCCTGCACCGCAGGAGTCGTCGCCTTTTCGCCGACGAACGGGCCGCCCGGGACGGCGTGCATGACGAAGAAGGTGATCGTGATAACGACCCAGATCGTCAGAATCGCCAGACCGATTCGTTTGAGAACGTAAAACAGCGTCTTGGAATTCATCATTCATCCCACTTTCAAAGACTGGAAACTGTCGCTTGCAGAAAGACAAGTGCTTTTCCTGTATTCGCTGGAGTATTGTTATGATACTATAAATGATTAAAGCAGAAAAATCAATCGGAAATTTTTAAAAAATGAAATTTTTTGCGTTATTCCCTGCAAAATTCAGCGATTTAATTGACAGAACATTAAAAATCACACAAAATACCCGCCGACGAGGGCGGAGCCTGCGGAAATGTGCACAGTTTCGCGGTTTTTGTTCTGCGGTGCGCAAAACGTGCGCATGCTGCGGGCAGATGTGCGGACTGAGCGGCCGGTTTTTCTGCCCCGCCGCCCGCCGGGCCGGTTTTCTGCAGGAAGCAGAGGAAAAAGCTGCAGAAAAAGGCTCCCCTCCCAGGGGCCGATTCCCCCTATCAGGGGGAAATGTCCCGAAGGGACAAAAGGGGTAGGGATGCTGTCACCGAAGGTGACTGAGAGGTTGCTGCATATTTGCGGCGACCTCTCCGTCTCGGCTTCGCCGAGCCACCTCCCCTGGGAGGGGAGGCCTTGGGGAACGCACTCCAATGGCTTCCCCTATGCGGGGAAGCTGTCGCCGGAGGCGACTGATGAGGTGGGGGCAGCTGCGTAGACGAAGGTCAGTCCACCTCATCCGTCACGGCTCCGCCGTGCCACCTTCCCCTCGTAGGGGAAGGCATGGAGCTGCGCCCGCGCAAAAAAAGCGCCCTTCCCGGTCGGGAAGGGCGCTGGGGATGGGAGCTTACTCGGTATAGAGGTAGCTGTACTTGCTGCGGAGGGTGAGGATGAGAGTCTCGATGTCACGCGGCAGGTCGTTGGGCTGGGAGAGGTCGAGGGTGCGGTCGGTGTCCAGGCGGACGCGGATCGCATCGCCGCCGAGGAACAGCACGCCCTTGTTCTCGCTCTCGTCCATGTCCTTTGCGGTCTGGAAGAGGGTGAACTTGTCATGGCAGGGCTCGGAGGCGTACGGGCAGAACTGCGTGCAGTTGCCGCACTCGTTGCACATCTTGTCGACGTGGACGATCTCGTGGCGGCCATCGGCCAGCTTCACGACAACGTTGGCGCGGTTCGGGCAGGAATCGGCGCAGTTTTCGCAGACCGTGTTGCAGTCGAGGCAGCGGCTGCCCTCGCAGCCGGCGCAGCCGGCCATGTGGAGCGTGCCCTTCTTGGCGATGGCGTCGGCCTTGGTGGGATAGGCCTGCTCGGGGATCTCGTAGGTGTGCGCTGCACCGATGACGGCCTCTGCAAAGGCAGCGGCGTCGGCAATGCCCTCGACGACGGTCGCGGGACCGCGGTGCGCGTCACCGGCGGACCAGACGTTTTCGACGTTGGTCTGGAAGGCCGGGCCCTTGCGGCCCATTTCGATGCCGTTTTCGGCCATGAGCTTCGCGTCGACCTTCTCGCCGATGGCGGAGAGGACGAGGTCGCACGGGATCTCAAACGTCTCGCCGGTGGCGACGGGGCTGCGGCGGCCGGAAGCGTCGGGCTCGCCGAGCTGCATCTTGCTGCAGACCAGCCTGCCGTCCTTCTGCTCGACCGGTGCGGCCAGCTCGACGAGGTTCACGCCCTCGTCGATGGCGAGCTTCAGTTCATGCTCGTCGGCGGGCATTTCCTTCTTCGTGCGGCGGTAGACGATCGTGGAGGAGGCTGCGCCCATGCGCTTGGCGACGCGGGCGGCGTCCATCGCGGTGTTGCCTGCGCCGACGACGACCACGTGGCCCTCGAGGCACGGCTTGACCTGCTGCTTCATTTCCTTCATCCAGGCGATGACGCCGCGGACGTTGCCGGGGATGCCCAGCTCGCCCGCCTGCCAGGCGCCGGTGGCCAGGAGGATGTGGGTGTAGCCCATCTTCTTGAGCTCGGCCACGCTCGGGGCCGGAGCGCCGCACTTGACCTCGACGCCGAGGCGTTCCATGAGCGCGACGTCCTTGTCGAGCGCTTCATCGGAGATCCGGAACGCGGGGATCACGTAGCGCGGCACGCCGCCGAGCTTTTCTTCGCGCTCGAAGATCGTGGTCTGCACGCCGCCGCGGGCCAGGAAGTAGGCCGCAGCGATGCCGGTCGGGCCGCCGCCGATGATGGCAGCCTTCTTGCCGGGCAGCTTTTCGGTGGGCCGAATGGAGGCCATCAGCGCGTCATAGCCGTGTGCGGCGGCAACGAGCTTGGCGTCACGGATGTGGATGGATTCGTCGTAGAAGTTGCGCGTGCACTTGTTCTGGCAGCGGTGCGCGCAGATCGTGCCGGTCAAAAACGGCAGCGGGTTCTTCTCGGTGATGAGCTTCAGGGCCGGGCCGTACAGACCGCGGCGGACGAGCTCGATGTACTCCGGGATATCCTGATGGATCGGGCAGCCGCCCTTGCAGGGCGCGGTGAAGCAGTCGATGAGGGGGACCTTGTCCTCGCTCTTGCGCGCGGGCAGGGGCTTGATGGGCTTGAGATGGTGGAGATCGGTGTGGCTGGCCGCGGACAGGTCGCTGATGACGGCGGAGTCGGTGCCGCTGAAGGCGCGGTAGGGCAGCTTCTCGACCTTTTCGACCATCTGGTGCAGGCGGTTGTATCCGCCGGGCTTGAGGATGGTGGTGGCCACGGTGATGGGCCAGATCCCGGCCGCGAACAGCTTGTCGCAGTTGAAGAATTCTGCGCCGCCGGCGAAGGAGATGCGCATTTTGCCGCCGAACTGCCGGCTGATGCGATTGCACATCTCAATGGTCAGCGGGAACAGGCTCCGGCCGGACATGTACATCTCGGTGCCGGGCAGCTCGTTCCGCGTGGTGTCGACCGGGAAGGTGTTGGAGAGCTTGAGGCCGAACTCCAGACCGAGCGAATCGGCCAGCGCCTGCAGCCGCTCGAACATCGGCACGGCGTCGGCCCACTGCAGGTCCTCGTTGAAGTGATGCTCATCGAAGACGATGTAGTCATAGCCCATGGAATCGAGGATGGTGCGGGCAGTCTTGTAGCCGAGGATGGTCGGGTTGCACTTGACGAACGCGTGCAGATGCTTTTCCCGCAGCAGGTAGGAGGTGATGCGCTCGATCTCCTGCGGAGGACAGCCGTGCAGGGTGGAGACGGTGACGCTGCGGCTGACACGCGGGGAGATGGCGGCGATATAGTCCTTCTCCGCCGGGAACATCTCGGTCAGGACGGCCAGGCATTCCTGGAACTGCGCGGTGCCCGACGCGTCCATCATGTTGTTGATGTAGCTGTCGATCTTCGGACCCTTGATGCCTTCGAGATCATAGCCGACGGACATGTTGAACACGAAGCCGTCCGGCGAGCCGAGGCCGTAGACCTTGGACAAAACCTTCAGCGCGCACCAGGCCTTGATATACTCGTTCTGCGCCTGCGGGACCTCCAGCTCGGTGGACCATTCCTGGTTATAGGCCTCGTCGTTGGCAAGGATGCACGGACGGGGGATGCAGCGGGCCAGCTCCTCGCCGTCCATCTTCTGCACTGTCTTGACCTCGAAGAAGCGGGCACCGGCGAAGTAGGCGGCGATGATGTTCTGCGCGAGCTGGCTGTTGGGGCCGGCAGCGGGGCCGAACGGCGTTTCGATCGTCTCGCCGAAGATGGGCAGCGTCTTGCCGGTGGCATAATACGGCGTATGCACGCCGAAGATCTCACCCTCACGGGCGTATTCGGTGACGATCCAGTTCATCAGAGACTTGAACGGGATCGGATACATTTTTTCAGACATGTGATTACCTCCTAAGTTTTAATAGCCGCGGCCCTTCCAGAAACGCATCAATACGATGGGCAGCCCGGCTGTGACGAATGTCACGAGATCCTTTGCGAATGCCAGCGCCTGCGCGCCGAGATCCGCTGCGCTGAACAGGGCCAGAATGCTGGTCAGGAAGATCAGAAAGCTTTTGAGCGCCGGAAGGATCGAGGCGGCAAAGATCACGGCCGTTCCCGTGTGGTTTCCGCGAACCAGAAGGATCCAGCCGACGAGCGCGGCAAGTCCCGCAAACGCGGCAACATAAACGGTCAGCTTTCCCGGAAAGAATTCTGGCAGATAGTACTCAAAGAACGAATTGAGACACCGCAGCCCGAGCCGTTCCATTCCGATATCGAAGAGGGCGAACAGCGCGGCGTCGAGCGTGGAGAAGACGAGCACGGCAAGCAGAAGCCACTTGCAGACTCTCTGACGGGTGGTTTCGTACATTGGGCTGCCCTCCTATCTTCCGTTGTAGGGGCCGGCGACTCTGTCGACCCGATCAATGTTGCGAATTCGCCGCAGATTTCCAGAAAATCGCTGCATTCTGCGGGCGGACAGAGTCGTCCGCCCCTACAGAGTGCGTTGCTTAATACTCTCTGTGGTTCAGTGCGCCCCAGAGCTTCTTGGCGGCTTCGAGGATGTGGGCGTTTTCGGCTTCCTCGTCGATGCCGATGAGCTCGCGGTCCTT
>JABLTN010092230.1_pt1 | contig 16460 bp, 18 predicted proteins | sample 7160141 | NCBI WGS metagenome assembly JABLTN01 (sample SAMN14651226, study PRJNA627086) | human gut metagenome | isolation source: feces | host: Homo sapiens | reverse complement strand
ATTCAATATTGAAATTAACGACTAATATAAAAAGAAGCAATTGCTTCTTTTTATATTAGTCGTTAATTTCAATATTGAATTCACCAGGTTGGAATCTTGGGCATACTGCTTCTTTTGTGGCAATAACGCTGGAAGCAAGTTTTGTACCTATCTGACAAGATTCAGCAAGTGTCTTATGATATGTTAAACCTATTGCAACTCCAGCAAAGAAGGCATCACCAGCTCCTGTAGTATCCACAACAGCTGTCTTTTGAGCAGGACAAATACCATATCCATTTTCATCACAATAGACAGCACCATTTTCGCCCATGGTTACAACTACTTTTGGATAATGTGCTTTTTTGGCACTCTTAGAAATAATCTCAGCAAGTTCTTCTACAGAATGATTGCTGTAATCACTTGAAAATAAAATTTCAGCTTCCTGCAAGTTACATACTACGCAATCCGTCTGCTTCATTAAATCTCTTCTTTCGCTGGCAATAGACATATTAGAAACTACTGCATATACCTTTTTGTTATATTTATCGGCAAGTGTAAATATGCGGCGTAATAAGTCTGATTCCATATCAATTTCTACAACTACACTATCTGCATCACGAATGATTTCATCACCATATAAATCTAACATTTCTGATATTGGTGATAAATCGGGACGTTTAGAAATCGAAGCAAATACGTCTCCTTCATTATTAAAAATTGCCAACCATGTACCTAAACCATCATCAGTCCTTTGAATATATTGTGTATTTACTTTATGACGGTTTAATTTATCTATAACATCTGTACTGATGCCTGTCTTATCTACAACTGATACAAATGTAGGCTTAAGTTCCACATTGGCAATATCTTCTACTACATTTCTTGATACACCACCATGTGTTTCTATGACTTTGCCAGCATTTCTACCATCTGGTACAAATTGGTTGATAGGATATCCTTTAATATCAACAAAAACAGCACCAATAACAACAATTCCCATATATTTAACCCCTTATTAACTTGTATTTACACATTCTACCATAAAAAAAGAGGCTATCTTATAATAGATAGCTCTTTTCGAAAAATCTATAGTCGTGAATCTTTATAATTAAAGTTTTACAACGTTAGATGCTTGAGGACCACGGTCACTTTGAGAAACGTCGAAACTTACTGCTTGACCTTCGTCTAGTGTTTTGAAGCCTTCACCTTGAATAGCGGAATAATGAACGAAGATATCAGTTCCATCATCAGCTGTGATAAAACCGTAACCTTTTTCAGCATTGAACCACTTAACTTTTCCTGTTGCCATTACGCTTGAATCTCCTCTTCTATGCATCCTTTGTCTTGTTGTTAGATAAAGAATACTCTATTAAAAAATAACATTGCATTATCAAACAATCAAGTAATTTTTACGTTGAGATAAATAAAATTTATGTAAAATCATGAAAAATAAAACGAATTTATTTGTTTGGAATTCAGCTTTTCGTCATATATCTTTTGTTTAATTAAATAATGATTTTATGTATAATTAAGTAGATATAAAAAAGATGATTAAAAACAAAGCATTGGAGGCACATATGGAGAATAAAACACCGTATTATTTAACAACGGCAATTACATATACATCAGGTAAGCCACATATTGGTAATGTATATGAAATTGTTTTAGCAGATTCAATTTGTCGTTATAAGAGAATGACAGGATATGATGTTCGTTTCCAAACTGGAACAGATGAACATGGTCAAAAAGTAGAAGAAAAAGCAAAGCTTGAAGGTGTAACACCTAAAGAATTTGTTGATAAAGTAGCTGGAATTGTAAAAGATCAATTCGACTGCATGAATGTAACTTATGACAAGTTTATTCGTACAACAGATCCTGAACACGAAAAGCAAGTACAGAAAATATTTAAGAAGCTTTATGACAAAGGTGATATTTATAAAGGTCACTACGAAGGTATGTATTGCCAAGAGTGTGAAGCATTCTATACAAAGAGCCAGTTAACAGAAGATGGTAAATGTCCAATTTGTGGTAGTGAAGTTAAACCTATGCAGGAAGAAGCATATTTTTTCAGAATGAGTAAATATGCTGATCAATTATTAGAATATATTGAAAGTCATCCAGATTTCATTCAACCAGAATCTCGTAAGAATGAAATGATTAACAACTTCATTAAACCAGGCTTACAAGATTTATGTGTATCTCGTACTTCATTTACATGGGGCGTACCTGTTGATTTTGATCCAAAACATGTTGTTTATGTATGGATTGATGCATTAACAAACTATATTACAGGTTTAGGTTATGATGCAGATGGAAACAGTGATCCAATGTATAAGAAATACTGGCCAGTTGATTTACATCTAATTGGTAAAGATATCATGCGTTTCCATACAATTTACTGGCCAATTATGTTAATGGCACTTGGTGAACCACTACCTAAGAAGATTTTTGGTCACCCATGGTTATTAACAGGTGATTCTAAAATGTCTAAGAGTAAAGGGAATGTTATTTACGCAGATGATTTAGTAAATCTATTTGGACAAGATGCGGTTAGATATATCATGTTACATGAAATGCCATTTGCTCAAGATGGTCATGTTACATATGAATTAATGATTGAAAGAATTAACAGTGATTTAGCAAATAATTTAGGTAACTTAGTTAACCGTACATTATCCATGCAGAATAAATACTTCAATGGAGAAATTGCAAATCCTGAAATTAATGAACCACTAGATGATGAATTAAAGACATTAGCAATGACTACAGTTAAAAATGTAGATGCACATATGAATGAATTACGTGTTGCAGATGCAATTAGCGATATATTCAACTTGCTTGCTCGTTGCAACAAATATATCGACGAAACAATGCCATGGGCTCTAGCTAAAGATCCAGATTCAATTTCTAGACTCGCAACAGTGCTATATAACTTATTAGAAAGTATTCGTATTTCAGCAGTATTGCTTGAACCATTCTTACCAGTAACAAGTGAAAAGATTTTAAATCAATTAAATACACAAAAACGTGATATCGAATCAGTTCAAACATTTGGACAGTTAGAAAATGGTATTCGCGTAATTGAAAAACCTGAAATCTTATTCCAACGTTTAGATGAAAAAGAAGTAATGGTTAAAGTTAATGCAATTCAAGAAAAAATTGCTCAAAAAAGAGAAGCTGAAGCCAAGAAAAAGTCTATGATTGAACCAAGTGATTTTGAAAAAGTAGATTTACGTGTTGGTAAAGTTGTATCTTGTGAAAAACATCCTGATAGTGACAAGCTATTAATCCTAAAGGTTGATTTAGGAGAAGGTACACCTAGACAAATTGTTTCAGGTATTGCAAAGAGCTATACAGCAGGACAAATGATTGGTAAATCAGTTGTTGTTGTGGCTAACTTGAAACCGGCAATTATCCGTGGTATTGAAAGCAACGGTATGTTATTAGCTGGTAAAGATGATAAAGAACTTGCAGTAGTAGAAGTAAACGATTTATCTGCTGGTACAAGAGTTTATTAATAAAAGTGGGCATGTAATTCATGCCCTTTTCAAAAGAGGTAACATGCAAACTTATACAATTGTTCATAGAATCGATGATTTATCAAAAGAGATATCAGATAAGCTTGAAGCTGCTTTAAAACAGGCAAATAGAATAAGAAATGATGAAAATCCCGAAGTTGTATTTGTTATCGGGGGAGATGGCACTTTCTTATATGCTGTACATAAATATATAGATAAAATAGAAAATTTGAAGTTCTATGGTCTACATACTGGTACTTTGGGCTTTTTTACAGACTATAGTGACAATGAATTTGATACATTCTTAGAACAATTCTTAACAAATGATTTATCCACAATTAGTTATCCTCTTTTAAAAGTGGATACAGGCAAACAAATATATTATGCATTAAATGAAATGCGTATTGAAAATGTAGCCCGTACACAAGTATTGCATATATCTGTAGATGATAATTTCTTTGAAGATTTTAGAGGGACGGGTATATGTATTGCAACCCAACTTGGCAGTACTGCTTATAACAGATCTCTTGGTGGAGCTGTTATTGTAGAAGGAATGGACGCAATTATTATGAGCGAAATAGCAGGTATTCATCATAGTAAATATCGCTCTCTTGGTGCGCCTATTGTAATGAAAGGTAATACAAGAGTTGCTTTGAAGTCAGAAGATTTTAGTAAAGCAATTCTTGGCGTAGACTCGGAAATATATCCACTTGATGGGTGTGAAACGATACTTGTAGAAACTAGTGATATAAAGAAAGTAAATTTATTGCGTTGTCGAAATATTTCATATTTTAAACGTTTAAAAAGTTTATTTTAAAAAGAAAGATGGTACTTTATGAAATGGCATTCATTATTTGAATTATTAGTATTCCCAATAGGGATTTTAATGGTCGCAACCGTAATGGTGGGTTTAAGTAATTTAATGATTAACCCAGCTTTTGCAACGCTTTATTCTATTCAAAATAACTTATTAATTGTAATTGCTGAAGCTGTTTCTAAAGTAGGGACATTTCTTATTGTTAACTTCCCATTAATTTTCTTATTACGAGTTGTGTCAAAGAAAAAGGGAAGTGCAACAACAATTGTTTCGGCATTAGCAGGTTATGTTACTTATGCAGTATTTACAATGTACTTTGCAAGAAGTGACTTAGGTGCGGCTGTATATAGTGCCATTTTAGGCTTATATGTTACTTCATCACATTTAAGTAGTGGTATACATTATCCTCTTCAAACAGGTATTGTTGCAACAATATTAATTGCAATGATTACATTAAATAGTTTTTCGGCGAGTAGAAGAAGAGGGGAATATGGTTTCTTCTCCTTTATCAGTAAAGATACGGGATGCGTTGTTCGTACAATAATTCTTTCTGCTTTAGCTGGTGTATTAGTGGCGTATGGATGGCCTTATGTATTAAAGGGCATTACAGATGTTATTAATTTTATTGCCTTAGATACAACAAATCCAATTAACCTAGTTATTTATGGCATATTTGATAGATTACTGTCTGTATGTAATTTAGGTACGATTATTAAGACCCCTTTCTGGTATGGAACAAGTGGTGGTTCTTGGGTAAGTATAGCTGGAGCAAATGTTACAGGAGACGTTAATATTTGGACCAGTCAAATTGAAATTGGTCAAGTAGCGAACATGAGTGGTCGCTTTATTACGCCATATTATGTTTTGAATATTTTTGCAATTCCAGCTATGTTATGGGCATTCTTCTCTATGCAAACAGACCGTCTTGAACGATCTAAGCTGTTCTTATTCTATTTATTTACAACAATTATTTCTTTATTTTGTGGAACAATTTTGCCAGTAGAATTAGTGTTATTAACATTATGCCCATTACTATTCTTTTTTCATATTGCTTGTACTGGTTTAATGTATGGTATATTTCAGGCAATGCACGTTTCTCTTGGATTTAGATATACAGGCTTTTCCACAATTGCAGTTAATCCTGGAACTTTATTAGAACTAATCAGTTATGCAGGTAATACGCAACTACAAGAATCTATTATTAAAGTTGTCATTGTAGGTGCTATTTTTGCAGTAATCTATTTCTTTGTAACTAAAATCTATTTTAATTACTTAGCTCTAGATTTATTTAGAACCGGTCAAAGAGATAAAATTATCAAAGATACGATTGAAACATTAGGCGGCATAAATAACGTAAAATTCGTGCATTCATCTGTAAATAGACTTGTTGTAAGTTTATATGATCCAACTTTACTTGATGTATCAAAATTAAATGATTTGGGTTCAGTAAGAATCTACGAAACTAAAGCAGGTTATGCGATTTGTTTTGGCTCAGCAAGTACGATGATACGTAAAGGAATTTCCAAAGAAATACGAGAATATGTACGTCAAGTCAAGTAAAATTTGAAATCTTAAGAAATAAATAGTACAATAGCACTTGAACATGAAAAAAATGATTAAAAAATTAGCGATTACATTATGCACATTAGTATGTGGTATATCTTTATCTGCATTTGAAAGCAACTCTTTCAAACTAAGCAATTTAAAGAAGTACCAACGTGAATATTTGTCAGAATCTGTAGGTGTATGTTCTACTTCCAGTACAAAAACATACGAAGATTATCGTATGATTACAGCTACTGATTCAAAACAATACAAATATATTCATAACGAAATGACAGTAGATGAAACAACTGGTTTCCTATATGATGAAGATGGTTTCATTGGTGTAGCAATGGGATATCAATTTGGTGAAATTGGTAGTCGTTATTATATCGTATTAGATACAGGCATTATTATTCCGGTAGTTAAAGTTGATGCAAAAGCTTCAGTAGATGCTCCGAATGGTTGCAGTCATAGTGCTGATTCTAGTGTTATTGAATTTGTAATTGATGCGGATAAAGCTTATGAATATTTCGGTGGTGGTAATGGTTATGTATGTAATGGTAACTTAAACAACAGCGAATTCTTCAAAGGTAATATTCAAGATATCGAAGAAGTAAAAGATGAAAAGCTTGAAGATGGTGTTGTATATGAACATACACAAGCTGATCTAATTAAAGATGAAGAAACAAAAGATGGTGTTAAATTCATCGAAGGCGGTTTCTAAATAAGATACATAGAGATTGAGGAAGTGATTCTTCAATCTTTTTTATAGCAGTATAATTTTTGTGGTTGATAGCTAAAAACACCGATAATTTTTAAAAGTCAACATTTAATCAGTTTCAAAAAATAAAAAATATTAAACTTTTGAAATCTTCATCTTTATTATAATAAGCAGCTCACCACAAATGAATGACTCTACATTTTTGCAAGTGCTGATCCTTTTCTTCTTGTTCAGCTTTTTGGGTTAATTCAAAAAATGTATCTTCATTATTAAAACTATTCATCAAAGTTGTTAAATGAGATGAACACTTTGATTACATACGTATACCAATAAATTGAAATATAATCATTGTGATTAAGGCAATAAGTAAAATGTTACCTACATAACCATATTATTATAACTTTGTCATATAGATGAAACAAAGCATCTCTTCTAATATCATATCAAATTAGATACGTAAATAATAGAATTGTTTAATTAATAAAAAATGATAATCTGTGCTTAAGAAAGGCTATCATTACATTAAATTAGGAAGGAGAATATATGATAAAAAATTTACGGTTTTATTAGTTTTAGCAATTATGTTTTGTGCTTTACCAATTACAACTAATGCGGAAAGTTATAACGAAGAATTTTATAATGAAAAAGAAACAGAGATAGTATCATATGATTTCTATTCTGAAGAAGATGATAAATACTATCATCTTGAAAAAAAGAGAGTGAAATTATTGTTACAGACTTATCAAGCAATAATATAGTAAGCATTGCACATTTTTCAGAAGAAATTAATCCAAACATAGTTTTATCTGATATACAAAAATCAAAACCTATATCAATATTAGCTAGTCCAGATGACTATGAAAGCTGGGAAAGTTTTGCATTTTATTCATCAAAATCTTTATCAATTGATTAGACATATAATATAACAAAGGAAATAATATGATAACGACACTGAGTTTTTTAATTAAAAATATATATTACTTTTTTAAAAATATCATAAAAAAATATAAATATTTTAGTGATACTTTAAAAGGCAAAACAGATAGTATTTTGTTATTCCATAAAAGATATGAAATAACAGAAGAAAAAAAACAAATAATGATAAAATTTATGAAATTTTATGATTGTTGGAAAAAGTTATGTGTTATTTTCACTTGGATTATATATAGATTAGTAGATGAAAAAATTCAAGCAGGTTTGATGATAATTATTTTGTTAGCACTCCTATTAATACCAACACAATTTATGTTCTTTTTAGGAGGAATATATATTATTCGAAAAAAAACATAAAAATAGCCATTAATATACTTTGCCTGACACGCTGGCATTATAAAAACTAAGTGAATTTTTGATGGATAATATCAGTAATTTGACTTTGTCAAACAAAGTAAGTCAGTTATGAAGGCATAGAAATATATGATATAGCAGATTGGCTTCTACAGGAATAGAGGTTCATACAAAAAACACTGAGGTTAAAACAAGTCTTTAATTTCAGTTTTTTTGTTGCTTAATAAGTTCAAATATTAATCATTTATAAGAAACAATGAAAATGTGGTCACAAAAAAGCCGTAACTTTATGGAATTTTGCCGAATAAAAGTGACCGATAAGATGGATGAATAGAGGTTTTTTACTTGTGATAGCCAATTCTACAGAAAAAATAGATGAAAATGAGTTTCTATACACAAGGCATGAATACGCTTACAATTTAAAAGGTTAAAAAAAGGAGATTTATTATGGATGAATTTAAGCAACCAAGCGGAATACTTGATGTCCGTGTAGATGACCGTATGGTTCATGGTATTGTTGCAACAAGCTGGATTCCAGCTGCGAAAGCAACTAGAGCAATGGTGGTAAACAAGCGTGCTTCTGAAAGTGATATGACAAGAAATGCATTAAAGCTTGGAACACCTGCTGGTGTAAATCTATCTGTACTTGCACCAGAAAAAGCTATTGCCAATATTTTAAATGGTAATTATACAAATCAAAGAGTATTCCTTGTAGGTAGATATATTAAAGATATCTATGATTTATATAAAGGTGGAGTCAAGTTTGCTAGAGTTAATCTAGGAAATGTAACCCAAAATGTTGGTAAAACAACATCTTTGGATAAAACAGTTCGTGTATCTGATGAAGAATTAGTTATGTTACGTGAAATGAGAGATGCAGGTATTAAAATTACTTGTCAATTCCGTACAGATGATCAGATGAAAGAACCATCTCTTGACTAAGGATGTAATTATTTAAAAAAAAGAAAGGGGATTATATGGTTACACCACTACAAGTCGTATTGATTACTGTGTTTGTATTTGCCTTTAAGTTTATCGGCAAAGGCGCACAGCTATTCTCGTACGCAGCAAACGTTTTAACAGGTTGGATTGTCGGAATTATTATGGGCGATGCAACAACAGGCTTAAATGTAGGTGCCACAATGACACTGATGAGCTTAGGTATTGGGGGATTTGGAGGTTCAAGTGTTCCAGATTACTTCATGGGTACAGTTATTGGAACAATTTTCGCAGTTACTACAGGTAACGGTGTAGAAGCTGCTTTAACAATTGGTGTTCCAGTTGCTGCTTTAGGTACAGAACTAGACGTATTAACAAAGACATTTGGTTCATTCTTCGTTCATAGAGAAATTGCTGCCAGTGATGAAGGTAAATTTGATCAGATGGGATTCTGGGTATTTGGTCATCTATGCTTAGAAGCATTAGTTTATACATTACCAGTAGTACTAGTTATGACAGTTGGTGTTGATTTCATCACAAACTTAATTGCTAGCATGCCAGCTTGGTTAAATAAAGGTATGACAACAGTTGGTGGATTACTTCCAGCTGTAGGTTTTGCTACATTACTAAAATATATGAATATGAAAGAATATGGTATCTATGTAGTTCTTGGATTCGTATTAGCATCATATTTAAATCTACCAATGTTAGCAGTAGCTGCTATCACATTAGTATTTGCTGTAAATGAGTACAAAGCATTAGAGAGAGGAAGCAATGTTGCAGTTGCAAGTACAGCACCAACTGCAGAAGATATTGCTAGTGGTAACTACGATGAGTGAGAGAATTTTAACAAAGAAAGACTTAAGCAAAGTCTTAAATAGATACGTTTGGGCTAGACAGTCTCCATTCAACTACGAAACAATGCAATCTGGTGGTTGGGTTTGGGCAATTCACCCAGCAATGGCTAAAATCTATGATAATGATAAAGAAGTATTATCTGCTAAATATAGACAACACTTCCGTTTCTATAACACACACCCTTGGATGGGTAATATCATTCTAGGTGCTTGCTTAGCTATTGAAGAAACAAAAGAACCAGAATGTACAGAAACAGCTATCGACTTAAGAACTGCTTTAATGGGACCTTTAGCAGGACTTGGTGACTCAATTATCTGGGTTATCTTACCTACAGTTATGGGTGCTATTGCAGCTTACATGGCTCAACAAGGAAGCATAGTTGGTTGGGTTATTGCTGAAGCTGTTCAATTAGTTCTATGGTTTGCTTTCTATTTCGGATTCTATGTTGCTTATGAAAAAGGTGTTGAATTTATCACATCTAGATCTAGTTCTCTAGCTCACTTAACAGCTGCTGCTTCTATCGTTGGTTTATCTGTTATTGGTGCATTAACTGCTTCAATTATCAATGTTAAATTTGGTGTTTCTTGGACAGTTGGAGAATTAACACAAAACTTAAATGACTTAGTAGATGCAATTATTCCTCACTTTGCAAATGTTATAACAATGCTTGTTATGTACTATATGCTAAACAGAAAAGGTTGGTCTACTGGTAAGCTTGTTCTAGTTTCAATTGTTGTTGCAGTTTTATTATCCGCATTCAACATCTTAGCTTAATAAGTTTCTAATCAAGAGTTCTTTTAGGGAGTATTCTCTATTAGAACTCTTTTTCTATGTGACAAAATAAGATACAATGAAGAACGAGCCAAAGTATCCTGCAAATTCATTTGCGGGCGGAATAGGCTCTATTTAGTTTTTCCGTCATATTGGTTTAGAATATACTGCCTTACGGTTTCCTTACTCATATTACCTACTGTTCCTACGTAGTAGCTTGGCGACCATAGTTTATTACCCCAGAATTTATCACTTCTTATTTTTGGATGATTCTTTAAAAATAATCGAGCACTGCTGCCTTTTAGATTTTTCACTATATCTGTCACACTGTATTTTGGTTTAAAACTGCATAGTATATGGATATGTTCTGGCATAACCTCCATCTCCTGTATTTGAACGTCTGCCAGTTTTGCTACCTTTGAGAGAATTGCTTTCATTTCACCAACAAGTTCTGGTGTTGTAAAGCATTGATTTCGATACTTTGTAACCCAGATAATATGATAGTTTGTATTATATACGTATCCGCGTTCATAATGCGCGTCTTCAATCTTTTCAATATGTCGTTTCATATGCATTTACCTCACTGTGCTTATAATATAGCATATCGTCATATTATTTAATATACATATGTGCTATAATACTGGTATGAAATCAATGAACGAACTTACATATAACAGAGGATTGCTGGTACGAGCTTACTTATCTGACAAGCAGAAAATCTGTGTTAGAAAAAACGGTGGAGTTGCAAAATTTGTATATAACAGATTTGTGGCTGTTGATCGTGAAAAACATGAGCTATCCAAAACTTTACCATATAGTCCAACCGACCGCGCAAGGATGTCTTATCTGAAAGATGCATACGCCACAACAACTACTATTAGGAATGCAATACCTTTTCTGAATGATCCGCTTGTTGATGGGTATGCAATTGCTAATGCTAAAAAAGATTATTCTAATGCATGGAGGCAATTTAAAAAAGTGAAGGGAACAAGTATACCTACATTTCATAAGAAAGATGGCGCATACAGTTATGGAACTAATTGCCACTATGCTAAGAAATACGAGTGTGATCCAAATGTAATTGGCCTTTTTGAAGGAAGTGTTCGGTTCATTGATAAAAGTCACGTTATTTTGCCAATACTTGGGAGAGTACGTATAAAAGGCTCTGATAAGGAAATCAAGTCTATTTTAAACAGAAAAGATTTTACGAGAATTGGAACCGTCAGAATCACATTGGATTCATGTGAAAATGTATATTTTTCTTTTTCACTGGCTTCCGATACCCCTTTCCATATAGCTTATCCTCAAACAGGAAAAGCAGTTGGTGTAGATGTGAATCTGACCAACTTTCTGTATGACTCAGACGGTACAGAAATTGGCTCTCCTAAGTTCTTGCGTAATGCAGAAACTAAGCTTAAGAAGGAACAACGTAAACTTTCTTATAAGCTGGAAGCTGCTAAGAGAGATGGACGTGACTATCGTACATGTAAGAACTATCAAAAACAACGTTTAAAAGTAGCTGAGATACACAAGCATATAGCTAATCAAAGACTGGACTTCATCAGAAACATTGCAAATATGGAAGTCAAAAACCACGACTACCTGTTTGCAGAAGATCTTAAAGTTCATAATTTGGTTAAGAATCATAAGCTTGCTCAAGCTATTTCAGATAGTGGCTGGAGAAAGTTTCTTACAGAGTACGTGTGGTGTTCTTTTAAAAGAGGTAAGACTTGTCTGTTAATTAACCCGAAGAACACTACACAAACCTGTTCTGCTTGTGGCTATGTGTCACATGGAGATACACGTATTACGTTAGGGCAAGGAGAATGGGATTGTCCCAAGTGTGGTACTCATCACATCCGTGACTATAATGCAGCTATTAATATCAAAAATGCTGGACTTCTTATGTTAAAAGAAACCGGCGTAGCAATAACCATTTCGTAAAGAAAGTATTGTGGTAAGTCCACACTGTAGTTTGGCAACTCACTACAGAAACCGCCCATCTCATTGGTGAACCTCTACTTATCTAGCTGAGGCTGGATTAGTAAGCTCGCTGTATCTGGGTAAGTTGTTATGGCGATTGTCTAAGTGGCAATTTTTATGTTACTTGGGTTGGTCTCCAACAAGCCTGCCAATTCATTGGCGGGTAGTTGACTCTTTAGGTGGACATTATGATTGATTTAAAATATACATTAAAACAAGATGAATTAAGAGAATATTATGAAACGGCATTGATGAATGATGCTGAAATTAATAAATTCCATTGGAAACTCAGATTATTTGTGCCTGTTGGAGTATTACTTTTTTTAGCTTTAGCAGCTAATACTATATTAATTTGGGGTATTGGAATTGCCTTAATTGTGTTATGGATAATTATTGCAGATACAGTATTATTTAAAAAATATAAAAAAGTATTAATCGGGAAATACACAGATCCTGACAAATTAAAATTATCAGAAATGCATGTAGTATTGTCAGATAAGAATATATTCGTAAACGGCACAGAACAGAAAGTATATGATTATGCTTTATTTGAACATATGATAGTAATTATCTTTCAGAATAAAACAAATATACTAGTGCCAGAACGTGTATTTAATAATGAAGAAGAAAGAAAAACATTTATTGAGGGAATACATGGAATCTGTCCTTTATATCAAAAAAGTGAGGTAACAAATGGATAAAAATTATGAATTTGAAAATATAGCTGACATGCAGGAAAATGGTAAATTTTTAGGACATATCTCTTATAAGCCTAATAATGCAGTTATTGGCGTAATGATTATAGGTTGTGCCTGCACATTCATATTTAGAAATATGTTTGGTTTCCTATTTGGGGGATTTTTATTGATACTTTCTGCGATTGTCTTTTTTTGTGTAAAAGATCATAAAGTAATGGATGTTTATGATGATGCGTTAGTCTTATATGATCATCGTGATGAATCAAGAGTATTACGCTTGCCACTTGAAGAAATACAAGAATGGAATGTTAATCGTAATAACAGTTATTTAATAGCTTTAACATTAAAAGGTGGAGAACAATTAGGAGCACAAACATTCAATGTTAATCGTGTTTATAATTTGTTGAGAAAAGTATTACCCGCCAAAAGTACAGAAGAAATTATGCAAAAAAGAGTACAATCTCAAAAGGGTGCAGGTTTTTCTATTTTTAGAAAAAAGAGGAAATAAATGGTTAGATTAGTTTGTTTTGATTTTGATGGGGTGATTGCACAAACAGAAGGGCAACACACAAAATGGCTCATGGAAGATCTTGATAAAGCTGGTGTAACTTATACAAAAGAAAAACTATGTACTATTATGGGTGGTAATATGTTAGTTCACGTAAAATTAATGGATGAAGCATTTGGTGATCAAGATAATTATCGAAAGAATAGAGAAGAAATAAATCGTCGTAAATATAGAAAATATGATTTGAAGGCTTTAAAATCTCCATATGTAACTGAACTAATGGAAAAACTTCAAGAAAACAACATTAAAATATGTGTATGCAGTAATTCTGAAAAAGCTAGAGTAATAAATTGTCTAGAAGAATTGGAGTTAACAAGTTATGTTACAGGTGTATATGGAGGTACAGATTGTGGTCATACAAAACCAGATCCATTCATTTATATACAAGCAATGAAAGATAACAATATCTTGCCAGAAGATACAATTGTTATAGAAGACTCTACCGCTGGAATTAAAGCAGGCGTTAATAGTGGGGCATTTGTTATAGCATATAAAGATGCATATGATATAGCTGATCAACATGAAGCTAATGTGATTGTAAATAACTTTATAGAAGCAGAAAAATATATATTTAGTAAATAAGGTAGTGCTTATTGGGCATTATCTTTTTTTGATGACAATAATTAATATATATGTTAATTTGTGCTTGAAGAAAGAAATGCACATGAATAATTTAGCAAGGTATAAAAACGGAGATGTTTTATTTTCTTAAATCTATTAAAGAAAGGAGATAAGACTAAATGAAAAAATTAATAGGTTTGTTTGTTGCTTTATCTATGTTATCCCCAATATTTGTTAAAGCTGAAGAAGAATATCCCGATGAATATGAATCATATGAACAATATATAAATGATCCATATTACTATGATGAAGAAAGAGTGAAAGAAAGAGAACAAGATAATATTGATATACAATCTATCGCAAAACAAATAGCACGTAGATCTGGCTCGTCAAGAGTTTTGAATATACCTGAAATTAGGCAAAATGAATATTATTTTTGCGGACCGGCAACAGTAGCTATCGTTCTCCAATATAAAACTGGAAAAACATACAATCAATATACATTAGCTAGTGAAATGGGGACAACAGAAAAAGATGGAACCATGGTATATCAAGTAAAGAATAGATTGAATAAAGAACTAAATGGAGTATATGAAAATTATTTAGTTTCTAATACTGATTTCTCAAGTAAAGTTGTTTCAAGCTTAGAAAATGATTATCCAGTTATATGTAATGCAAAATGTAAAATGTTAAGAGGTTATCCAAATACATCTCGTAGTACGCATTATATAGTTGCATATGGATATGAAGCAGGATGGATAGGAAGTACTTCTCATGATTCATTATTTTATTTTGATTCATACGATGGTTATGCAAATTCATACGGAAAACATGACGGTAGAAACGATGAAAAAGTTTATACTTTTAATGAGATGAAAGAAGCAATTCAAAATGCAACAGGATATTATATTTGTAAAAAATAAATATTTAATTTTATTTCTTTCATTAATAAGTGTACTGAATATATCGTGCTCAAAAAAAGAAACAACATATCATTATGAAATTAAAGAAGTGCATTGTGAAGAGATGGCAGATCTTGATACTTGGGTGATGTTTCCATATGGTAATGCAATTACTTATGTATACCGAGAATCTCTAAATCATGAAAATAATGATAGTAAAGATGTAGTAGAACATTATCGATTATTAAATTTTGATGATGAAAGTGTAATATCTATTTATCCTCAAATAGAAGATAATGAACAAATATTTGTATTACTTGCATTTGATGAAAATACATTTCTATTTTCGACTCGTTATATAGATGAAAATGAAGATTTGACACATACATATCGAATTAATTATCAAAGAAATGGAGAAAGAAAGATATTAATTGAAAGAAAAGTATTTGATGTTGATAAATGCCTTCTATACGAGGTTGTAGGTGATGATGTATGTTTTTTTACATTCTATAATGATATCAAAGAAGGTACTGCAGATGGTATATATGGAAATGAGCTATGGAAAATTACACCAGAAGGTGAATTAGAATGTTTAGACCATAGGGAATTTGAATATAAAAATTATTATTTGTCTGAAGATGCAAATTTCTATAGGAGATACTATATTTCACCTACTCCAGATAAACCGACATTTATCACAAATAATCGGGGTGACTTTACATTTAATATTGTAGAAGAAGATAACTCCATTACTTCATATGATATTTATGAGGCTAGTGAAGTTGGAGGAAAAATGATTCCCATTGGGGATATTATACTATTGGATAATGTAGATTTTATAGGAGATTATACGATAGATAATCCTTATTATGCAAAACTATATAATCCTAAAACAGGAACATATACTTATTCCAATCAAAAATGGTTAATTGGTAATTTTTGCACATTTTCAAATGGTTATGCATTAATTAATCCAAGATATGACAATTCGAATAGTCCATCTAATTATTTAGTTCATTATACGGATGGTAAACTAGAAAGTATTCCTATTGATGAAAATGAGTTGAGCGATATAGAATTTATTAAAAGAATTAATGATAAAAGTGCATTTATTGAATGCCAGAGTAGAACAATAGAAAATGGTAAATATGTATATGAAAATTCATTTTACATTTTCTCATTAGTTGAAGATTAAATATTGAAAAAGAGACTATATTTTTTTGAAGTGAACCCTATTATTTGAACGCTTTATAACTATCTATGATAGTAAGGCTTGAGATCTTGCTTGGCAAGGTGTTAAGCCTTTTAATTTT
>JABLTN010001900.1_pt1 | contig 16510 bp, 13 predicted proteins | sample 7160141 | NCBI WGS metagenome assembly JABLTN01 (sample SAMN14651226, study PRJNA627086) | human gut metagenome | isolation source: feces | host: Homo sapiens | reverse complement strand
GGCGATTGCCTCGGCTGCACCCTTCGTTTTGCCGGTCGCGGAGAAATAGACGCCGAGCGTCTTGCCGCCGCTGGCGGCGGGGGCCGTGGTGGTCTCGGGTGCGGTGGTCTTGCTGCCGCAGGCGGCGAGGCTCAGGAGCATCAGCGTGCTGACCAGCAGGGGGATGATCTTTTTCATGGCGGTACCTACTCAGTCGTGGATGGCTGCGATCCAGTGGTCAATGGTCTTGTCTGGTGTGCGCAGCGTTGTGTCGTCGAAGTGCACGTCGAGGCCGGGCTTCACGTCCGCGCCCGGGCACAGCGCCCGCATATCCCGAATCGAGCGGCCGAGCCAGCCGCCGTTCGTTGCGAAGGGGTAGACGGTCTTGCCGCTCAGGTCATGCGCGGTCAGAAACGCGCGCATGGCGGGGGCGCAGGTGTACCACCAGACGGGCGTGCCGAGCACGATCGTGTCGTAGCGGTCAAGGTCGATGTCCATCGCCTTCAGCTCCGGCAGAAAGCCCTGCTTGACCTCCCGCTCGCCCTGCGCGACCACGTCGTCATACGAGCCGGTGTAGGGCACGACGGTGTCGATGCGGGCAATGTCGCCGCCGATGGCGGCGTGGATGCGCTCGGCGATGCGCTGCGTGTTGCCGCGGTAAGAATAGTAAAGGATCAGAGATTTCATATGGCTTACCTCCATTTCATGTTCTTTATGGCCATCTTACTCCCTGAAGCTGACTTTAGGTCAAGGGCGAAAATGTAAAGTTTTTTTGAATCTTGCCGGGCGTGACGCACACGCTGCGGCCCCATACGCCGGTTTTATCTGCCCTCGTTTTCCGCCCCCTGCGCGTATGTTCCGAAAAAGCACTGCGTCACATGCGGCTGGAAATACCGCTCCGGCTTGCACGAAAGATGCCTGCAAATGTCCTTCCACAGCGCGTCATGCCCGTTGTTTTCGGCGCAGTGGCCGTACTGCATCAGGCGGACGTAGTGCGCGAATTCGTGCCGCGTTGTGTCGATGATCTGGTTTGCGGAGTGCTTCGTGATCTCATCGAGATAGAAGTTGAAGCCGGCGGGCACATAGACCTCGCCGCGCTGCTCGGATACGAATTCCGCGATGGTTTTTCCGCCGTTCGTTTCCTTTCCGGTCAGAAAACGAACCGGCAGCTGATCGCCGGGATAACCGGTCACGTCGGACAGGCGCTTGATCTCGTTGAGAATAAAGCGCTGGATCGTTGAGATGCGGACGGGGTAGCTGGAGTGCTCCAGCGGAATGTTGACGATGCGGTCGTTCATGCTGATTTTCCTTTCTTGTCTGAATGGACGGCGGTGTCGGTTCGTGTGGAATTTTCTGTTGCGCAAACAGGAGGCGGATGCTATACTTTACGCGCAGAATCTGTTGATTTTTGGTCAAGCAGGCAGGATGATACACTTGTCTGCCGCGCCCTGCTGTGGTTATGATACCGCTTCGGTGAAGCAGGTGCGCATTTTCTTTGGAAAGCGGCGCTGAGCGCCGTCTAAAAGATTGCGGCGCAGGCTTTTTGAAGCGGTTATAATGGTGGCATCCACATTGGGCGGTGCATGCCCAAAATTTCGATGCTTGGAGCAGAAGGGGATCGCAGAATGAATCAACAGGAAGAACTGTTCTACTCGGCAGCAACATGCTGCGGCGGCAGATCGGAGAATCAGGATAACTTTGCAGTCGGCGGGGCGGTGCCGTTCTGGACGCCCGAGGATCCGGAATCCGTTTTCGGGAACCTGCCCGCGGAGCAGACAAATTATTTCCTCGTTGCGGACGGCGTCGGCGGCGGCGAGGCCGGCGCGGAAGCGTCCCGCCGCGCGGCGCAGGCAGCGCAGCGCTGCTGGGAGGCGATGACGGATGTCGAAGAGACGCCGCTGGACGCGCTTGCCTTTGCGCTTGCAGACGCTGCCCACGCGGCCGTTACGGACCTCAACGGCTCGCTGGCGGGCAGCAGCGCATCCACGCTGGTGCTCGCGCTGCTGCGCGGCAAGGACTTTTTCGTCCTGAACATCGGCGACAGTCCGGCGCTGCTGTTTCCGGCCGAAGGAGAACCGCGCGTGCTGACCGAGGAGCACAATCTTGCGGGATATAAAAAGCTGACCGGCGAGCCGGTCCGGGCGGGCGACGCGTGTTATCTGCTGCGCTTTCTTGGCATGCAGGGCGGCTCGGCGGAGAAACTGGCATATACCTGCACCGGCGAGCTGCATGACGGGGACGCGCTCATGCTCTGCTCCGACGGCGTGACCGGGCGTCTGGACACCGGGGCCATGCGTGATTATCTCTTTTTTGACGCGGGTGCGTCGGAGCTGGTGCGCCTGGCGGGGGACGACCCCTATGCGGATAACTGCACGGCTGTCGTCGTGCGCAGAATGCGCACATCCTGAGCGGGCTTGCCGGAGCTGCGCCGGGCTGACACGGACGGTTGTGGACGAAAGATAACAGCACACAGGAAGGATGGGAGAGCTATGAGCGAGCACAAAAACGATGCGGACATTCAGCAGATGGACACCTATACGTTGGAATCCATGCTGGCCAATGTGCGGAACCTGGAAGAGTACGAAGCGATCATGCAGCAGGCGCGGAGTCAGAACGAGATCTGGAAGGAAGAGATCACGGCGCTGATGATGGAGACGGACCTGACCAGGGATCGTTTTGCAAAGCTCGTTGCGGAAGGGTGCAACGTCGGACGCGCGACGGCGTACAACCTTGCCTCCAAGGCGCCGGCGAAGCGGGAGAACGTGCTGGGCATCGCCGTTCTGACCGGACGCACGATCGACCAGACGAACGAAATGCTGCGGGAATGGGCCGGATTTTCCGGGCTTTACGCGCGCAATGCGGATGACATGATCTGGTACTATCTGGTCATGCACGGTGCGAATCTGCATCCGTATGCCCTGTTTCAGGCTTACCACGCCGTGTATCAGAAGCTGTTTCAGGCGTTTCAGGCAAAGCCGGCGGCGGAGCGCCAGCAGCTTGACGCAACCATGGTCAACGCGGCTTTCGTGCAGCTGAATAGGCCGCCACTTAGGACGATGCTGGCGGAGCATATTCTGGAGGATGCACCGGCGGATGGCGCGCTGACGGTCGAGGGCGCGGCGGACGACGCCGTGTTTGCGGACATCGTCAACCAGTTGCTGCCGCTGATGGCCGGTGCGTATGAGCGGCTGTTTGCTCGGCTGAAGGCGCTGTGCTGTTGTGAGCCGGAGCAGGCACTCTACTGGGAGAGCGAGAAGTTTCTGGGTACATATCAGCGCTCTATGGAGCGCTTTCGCAGAGAGCAGGTGCTGCCAAAGCGTAGTTTTCTAATCGCGCTCGGCATCCATCTGGGTCTGACCGTGCGCGGCATCAATGACCTTCTCGAGCTGGCGAACATGGGGGAACTCAATCCGAAGGACAAGCTGGAATGTGGGGTCATTTTCAGCATTGAGGCGGCATACAGCCGCTATCCGTACGTGTTCCATCCGGATGTGAAGGGCGAGGAGGACTGGCTGTTTGGCGGCGGCGGGCAGACGGCGGCAGCGCAGCTGTCTATGTCGGGCCTGGGCGACTATTCCGAGTCTCTCAACGAGTATATCAAGCGGCGTCTGGAAGAGGACGGACTCCAGACGGACCGTCTCAGCGCCAAAGAAGTCGAGCGGTTTTTGCAGTATCTTTGAGCTGTGCCGCGGTCTGTATATCAAAGCTTGCCAGAGAGAAGGGGGGAAGCAGCGATGCTGAAAGAGGCATTGAGAAATTTCGTCACATACCAGACCAGTTTGTACGGCGGACGCGGGAAAAAGTGGGTGCTGGTCCTCCACACGAGCTGCGTCTGCTACGCGGAAGCGGATCTCCGCGCTGCGGCAGAGATGCCGGAATTTTACTGGATCGTGCCGGACAATGTCCGCTGCGAGCTGCAGCTGCTGTGCAAGGAATCCCGGTTTCCGAACTTTCAGAAGAACGCAAAGCTGATCCTGGATAAGGTGCAGCAAAGCAGCGTGGAGAACTTCCAGTGGTGGGATCTGGAGGAGCTCTACCTGCCGCACGAGAAGAGCGGCAGGGCCAGACCTCTGCGGGCGCCCGGCGACATCTGCCGCTACAGTATGATCTTCGCGTTCGGCAATCCGTTGAAGGAAGATGAATTCCTGCGGCGAACGCCGAACTGGCCGGAAGACTACTACATTCTTTTTATCAAGACCTGGAACCTCAACGAGGTCGCGTCCATTCAGAGGATCAAGGACGTCAAGGGCTATCCCCTCATCCATCCGCAGGCGATCACGCCTGCCAAGCAGGAGATCTGGCTGAATATGCGGGCGATCTATTATCTCGAGTCGAGCGGCCGCATGGAGAGCGTCCGGGCCTCCGACCTGAAGCAGTGCAAGGGCATGGCGGGAAATTATTCCCACATTTATTCCGTTTCCAGCCACCCGGACTGGCTGCTGAAGATCTACCGGCGCGGCCCGCTGGATGAGGCGTTTCAGAAAAAGCTCCGCAGCATGACGGCATATGGGCAAGTCGGAGAAAACGTGCCCGCCCTGTTTCCGATCGCGCTGCTCACGACTGCGGACGGCACGGTCGTCGGTTATGCCATGCGCAAAGCGCAGGGCGTCACGCTCCGGCAGCTGATGCACGACGGCTGGCGGGAAAGGCAAGCGGGCGGCTGGTTCATCGACCACGAACTGAACGTGATCCTTCACAACCTCACCCTCCTGCTGATCGAGCTGCACAGCCTCGGCTTCATCGTCAACGACCTCTCGTTCAACAACATCATCGTTGACGAGCAGGATCAGGTGTACCTCGTCGACTGCGACAGCTTCCAGATGCGGGGGTATCCCGGCGGCCAGATGACGTGCTATTACCGCCACCCTGACATCCAAGGCGACCTTTACGCCAACCTGCGCGATCCCGTTTATGAATACTTCGCCTACGCTGTGCTGCTGCAGCAGTGCTATATGGGTCTTGACAATCCCCTGGGCAAGACGGAGGAGCATCCGAATCCGGGCTGGGATGAGGTCCCGTTCGATCCCGAGCGCAACTATTCCGACTCTGTGCTGGAGACCTGGAACCAGCCGGAGGCGCGGAACTACCGCGTGGGAATGTTCAGCGAGCTCACATTCCAGGAGGACCTGAGCTTTGGCGCCTGGCTTCGTATTCAGGAATTCTTTCAGGGATGACAAGGACGACGAGCGTGCGCAGAAACCATGGGCGGCCGCCGGAAAAACGCGGCAAACGACAGATATGATCTGATATTTTGAAAGGCAGGGCAAAGATCATGGGAATGAAACCGAGGAAGTATAAAGGTCATGTGCCGCTGGTGCTGCTGATCGACATCAGCGGATCCACGGAGGACATCCGCGAGCTCATCAACAAATGCCAGAAGAAGATGCTTCAGGAAATGATGAAGGATGTGACGCTGCAGGGCTGTGTCTATCTGTATATCCTGCACTTCAATGGGGTGTGCGAGCCGGTCGTAGAGTTTGAACTGCTCGACTCACTGGCTGCACGCGGCGCATTGGACGACGATTCGGACGTGCTGGACATCAAAGAAAGCTATGGCTGCACGAACACCGGACGAGCGATCATGACGGCGCTCCAGGCAGTGGATTCGCAGAAGAACGAGTGGAGAAAAACCGACAACGTCTACCAGCCGCTGATGTTCCTGCTCACGGACGGGTATCCCGATGCGGGCCAGGGCGCCACAGAGAAGGAGAAAAAAGCGGTCGAACTCGCATACCGCGACGCAGCCGAGGAGATTCAACGACGTGAAAAGAAAGACGACCACGGGAGGGCGAAGATCACGTTCGCCGCGGCCGGTGTCCAGCGGCGCAACGGCTGCAGCGCAAATATTCCGCGCCTGAAAGAGCTCACGAGATACGAGAGTCACGTGATCGCGGTCACGGACGACGAGGGCGGCAGCGTTGACGTTGCAGGCCTGTCGGAGTTTTTCAGCATGATCTACACGGCGACGGAAACGACGGTCAACGGAGAAACCGAGACGGATGATATCATCAGCGCCAGCTTCAGCGCAGCACGGCCAAATTGATCTGCGTTTGTGGCTGCACGGCCGGGCGGGCGGGGTGAAAAACCGGCCCGCCCGGCGGAAAGGAAAACGCGATTTTTATGAACATTATGCGATATTTGGGGCGCGGTATTCACCACGAACAGGAAGACCTGCCCTGCCAGGATGTGATCCTCGACCGGCGCGCGGAAAACGGCAATCAGATCCTCGTACTCTCGGACGGGGCCAGCTCCGCGGCTTACGCGCAGCAGGCGGCGGTGGAAAACTGCCGCGGGCTGTGCGCCTGTTTTGAGCAGTATTCGCTGGAGGACTTTCTGGCGCTGGAGGAAAGCGTGCAGAAGCAGACAATCGTGGACGCCTGTGCCTGCGCGTTGCTGGAGTTTCTGGCGGGGCTGGACCTGCCGGAGCAGGTGAGCCGGGCGGAGCTGGCGGCGACGCTGCTGTTTGTCGTAATGGATGAGCGGCACATTCTGACCGGCCATCTGGGCGACGGCGGCATTTTCTGCGTGGACAACGGTGCGGTGGCGTATGCCTCCGCCCCGGATAACCGCAGCGGCGTGTCCAACCGCACGTATTTTACCGTCAGTCCGGATGCGGTCCGCCATCTCCGGCTGCATACGCTGGATCGGACGCAGACGCCGGTCCGCAACATCCTGCTCACGAGTGACGGCGCTTACCATGCGTTGGAGGACTATTACGGCGACGCGGAGCAAACCGTCCTCGAGATGATCGAGCTCGTGAAAAATGGCGAGGTGGCCGATGCCGCCGGCCTACGGTCGGTCCTCAGTGAGATCGCGCTGGCGCCGATCCAGCGCATGGATGACTGGAGCATGCTGCTGGTGGATATGCAGCAGCCCGTGCCGCCGCAGGAGCCGGTAGAGCCGGTGTCCATGCTGCGCGAGGAAGAGGCCAAATATCCCGCTGTGGAGAAAAAGCCCTACAAGTACCGTGTCCGCGACTGCCGTGCCCGGGAAATGACATGGGCGGCCTTTCACAAGGCGCACGGCGGTCTGGAGGATGCGGCCATCGAGACCATGGCGCTGGAGCTGAGCCGGCAGATCGAGCAGGAGCATCTGCGCGGCAGCGGCTGTGTGGATGTGCGCCCGGAGCACGTCTGCGTGACGGTCCGGCGCGCAAGCGCGGACGGCGGATGCGGCTATACATTCCGCCTCCGGAACGAGCGCAGGAAAAAGGCCGCGCAGGCGGGTGAGCGCGCACGGGACGCGTATGCGCTCAGCGCGCTGCTCTATCAGGCCGCCGGCGAGGCGGGAGCATTCGCGGATGCGGAGCTTTTCCCGCCGCTCCCGTGCTCGAGCGGTCTGCCGCGCACATTCTGGCAGGCAGTGCGCCGCGCCGGCTGCAAGGATCCCGCACGGCGGCTCACCGTCGAGGAGCTCCGGCTGTTCCTGTTTGCGCAGGAGCTGGGCGATTGAGCGGCGGAGCGATCCGCGTCTCATGGTTTTCGCGGCGGCATCCGTATGGCGTGTATAATGGCGGTATCACGAAGGGGGACGCTGTGACCTCCGGAAAAGGGGAGAAAGTATGGCAAAATACAATGATTCCAGAGCGTTTGTTCTGGAAGAGTCGGATGTTGTGGAGATGCTGGACGCATACAATCGCCAGCGCGGAAAGCGTCTGAAGCTGGGAAAGCGCATCGCTTCTGGCGGCTATGGTTATATCTACGACGTGATCGGCACCGATACGCCGCAGGTCGTGAAGGTCGTGGATACGAGAAAACTGACACGGTCAGATAAGGCGGGCGGCGGCCCCTTCCGCCGCTGCACGAAAGCGGTGCACCCGCAGACGCTCGAGAATCAGCATTGGCTGTATCGGGTCACAAGGCTGGAGATCGAGTCCATGCAAAAACTTGCGGGCAATCCCAATGTCATGCCGCTGTGCGATGCGTTTGAGTACGCGGACCCGTTCTGGGGAGATCTGCCGGCTGCGGCATGCAATTATGAGCGGACGTTTCTGATCTTTATGCCGAAGCTGGAACCGCTGGAGGATTATATTCAGGTGGGTAAGATCAGCGAGGATGTGCTTGTCCGGATGGCGGCGGATATTTCCAACGCCCTGTCCGGCTGCCGGAATGTCAACGTCATTCATCGCGATCTGAAACCCGATAATATTTATGTGCGCACGGAAAACGGGAAGACCTCGTTTGTCCTGGGTGATTTCGGCGCCGCCCACCGGATGCAGTCGCAGTGCGAGACCGGCGTCACGCGGGTCGGCACGGACAAGTACTGCTCGCCGGAGGTGCGTTACGGCAGGACGGTGACATACTCTGCGGACGTATATTCCCTCGGCATGGTTTTGTATTACCTCATCTCAGGGAAATTTCCGTATGTGGAAATAACCGCGACCGCCACGGTGCCCGAGCATCCGCGCCCGCTGGAGAACACGTCTCCGCAGCTTGCCGCCGTGATTTACCGGGCCATCCAGTATGCGCCGGACAAGCGCTATGCCTCGGCCGATGAACTGCGCCGGGCGCTGCTGTCCGTGCAGCGCAGCGACGCGGAGATCAGCGGCGGCCCCTTTAAGGCGGCCAAGCAGAAGTTGCTCGACGGCAAGGTGGACGAGGCGCTGGAGATCGCCGAGCGCAGCCGTGACAGCACCGAGCCGAACGGAGTCCGGTGCTCGTCGCTGGCCGGCTACATCCGGTATGGGCGCGCTGCGGCGGCGGATAAGCCGGGGGTCGGCAAGCAAGTGGAAAGAGACCTGCTTTCTGCATCGCAGGACGGCGACCCGCTCGCCCGCTGCGTGATCGGCATGATCTATATGGATCGGGCCGGAGCGTGCCGGAAGCAGGGCGATGAGAAAGGCAGGGTGGGCTGTCAGGGCAAGGCGGTCAACTATCTGCGCAGGTCTGCGGAAGCCGGGTACACGCTGGCCATGTATCTCTACGGCCGGATCCTTTACGAGAACCGCTGCCCGGATGTGCAGGCGCGTGATCGGAAGCTGGGCCTCGATTACATCCGCAGAGCCTGTGATAACGGCTATCTGGAAGCGGTGCGCATCTTGCGGCGAATTGCCGAGCGCGATCCCGATGTTCAGATCGGTGAGGCGGCAAATGCATTGATGAAGCTGGAACTGGGCGACAACTATGCCGAACGGTGCGTTGCCTCTCTCAACGCGATCCTCTGAGCAAAGCCCCCACAACAGCAAAGCGGCACAGGCGATCTGCCTGTGCCGCTTTGCTGTCCGGCCGCGTCTAAAAGATTTGTTCTCGCAGCCAAACGCTATGATACCATATGCGCAGGGTGAGGAACCCGAACGAAAAAAAGAGGAGGCTTTTCTATGAGCACGGTTGCGAGCGTTGTTTTGTGGCTTTCCCTTGCGGGTGTGGTCGTCTTTTTGGCATTTTCGCAGAAGGGGAGGGGGATCGGCAAGTGGTTTCAGTCCCTCATTCAGCCGTATGAGGACACACATGTTGAGGATGTGTCGGAAGGAGGGCGCTCTCCGCGCGGCGGCACGGTGCTCTACTCGATGGAGGAGCTCTCCATTGAGCAGCTGCTCAACCGGCGCAAGACGGCCGCGTTTCCGATCCGCTTTCCGGAGGCCGACGCCGGCGAAAACGACCGTTTTGTCTACGTCAGCGGCCCGGCGGTCTCTCGCATGCAGTGTGAAAAAGGGGACGTGATCCTTGCCAAGGGGGACTATTCGGCCACGGTTTCGAGTCTCCATCTGGCGATCTGCAAGGATGCGGAGGGCTACTTTCTGTACGATAACGATTCGTCGAACGGCACCTGGGTGGTCGCGGACGGCAAGATGACGAAGCTCCAGCCGAAGGAAACGTTTCCCATCACGGACGGCATGGTGGTTTATCTGGGGCGGCAGCCGATCCGGTTTCGCATCTCGCAGGGCGGGCTCCCCTCCTTTGATGAAACGGATGCCCGCGCGATGGGAAAAGCCCCCCTTGGCGCTCGTGCCGCGACGCGTGTTGACATGGGGGAGCGCCGCCGCACGCGCGATCATGTCCACCGCAGATAAGGAGGAGGGCATATGAGCAGCTTTGTAACGCAGATCGCCGGGGCGATCATCGTCGTGATCAGCCTTGCGTTCGCACTTGGTGTGTTCTTTCTCTCGCTGCCGGAAGAAAAGCCGCGCGGCGATCAGCCTTCGCGCAGTGTACCCGAGGCGGCGGCGCCGGTGCCGCCGCGCACGCGCGATCATGTCCACCGCACGGCCGCAAAACCGGCGGACGAAAAGGAGGGTGAATCATGAGCAGGTCGACAGCACTCGTTGCCGCTGAGGGCAAAACGGATCGGCGCGTTCTCCGCACGAGCCGGGAGGCGGTGCGCTTGTTCATCGCCGATATGGTACACGCTGTCCGCTGCGCACCGGAGGAACTCTCCGCAGTGCGCCGGTCGCTGCATCCGCTTCGCGCGAAGCAGGTGCTGGAGGCTGTGTTCGCAGAGCTGCTGCTCATGGCTGCCTTCGGCCTGTACCTGCTGGTTCGGCTGCCTGCTGCGGCGGACCTGTATTTTTCGATCATGATGCCGGCAGCCATCTTCGTGCTGATCGCGTTCGCCCTGTTTGTACAGAGCTGCGGCGGCGATGTCACGTTCGGGCTCATCATCAGCGTGCTCATTGTGCTCGGCATCGTGCTCCAGCTCATGCTCACGGCATATTCCGCCTATGCAGGCGCCACTTCGCCGCAGCGCTTTCTCGTCATCAACTGTGTTTCGCTCATCACCGGGCTTTTGGCGCTGCTCTTCTTCCGGTGTGTGCTGCGGATGCGCGCCATCCATGCGGCGGCCTTCCTCTCGGTGCTGACTGCGGCGTGCTATCTCATCCTGTTCGTGTTCGGCTCCGCGCCCGCCGGCACAAATGCCAGGGCCTGGCTGCGCATCGGCCCGCTCTCTCTCCAGCTCACGGAGATCGCCAAGGTGCTGGCCGCGGCGGCAATGGCGCTGGTCATCAGCGACACGGACCGCAGCGGGAAAGCGCGCCTGCTCCTCTCCTTTGCGATCCTTGCCGCCAACGGCGTTTTCCTCGCGGCGCTCGGCGAACTCGGCACCCTGCTCGTGCTCGTGCTCGTTTATGTCTGCCTGGTGTTTGTTTTCTGCCCGGATCGGACAGAGCTCAAGCGCGCTTCGCTGCTGAAGATGCTCGGCGCTGTGCTGGCGCTTCTGGCGTGCGTCGTTGTGTTCTCGGCAGTCTGTCTGCAGGCAAGCAACGGGGCCAAGGTCGCGGTGATCCGGGAGGTCCGCACTGCCGATCCCGCCGCCGACGGGGATACGCGCACCATCGACGAGAAGATCGCCGCCGCCTGCGCGCAGGATAAAGAGGCGGCCAAGACGTGCGGTCCTTTGATCAACCGCATCGGCAACGAAGTGTGGAAGGTCTGCCGCAGAGTGCTTGCCATGAAAAACACCGAAGGACTCACCGACGAGCAGCTGCTTGCGCTGGGGGTCGATAATTATCAAATTCGCAGGAACAATATGGCGGCCGCTTCGGGCGGCTGGTTCGGCAGCAATTACGAGATGGACCGGTATACGATGGTGGTTGCTGAGAGCGATTACGTTTTCGCCTTCGTTCTGCGCGCGCTCGGGGGTGTCGGCGGCATCGCGGTTCTGCTCATGACGCTCGCCCTGCTCGTCTGCGGCAACAAGCGCCTCGGCGCCGTCGCAAGCCGCGCGGAAATGGCAGTCGGCTATGCGTTTTTATACGCACTGGTCGGGCAGATGCTCATCTGCATCGCCGCCAACATCGGCCTGCTCCCGACTGTCGGCCTGCCGATGGCGTTTCTTTCGCGCGGCAATGCCAATTCCATCATCTCCTACTTGCTTGTCCTTTTCATCCTCTATGCCGGCAGACGGCCGAAAAAGGAGGTCACGAGATGAAAGACGTGAAAGACAAAAAGAAACAGCGCTTCCTGCGGACACCCGGCCGCCGCGCCGCTGCCGTGAACGCGGGTGCTGCGCTGCTTGCGTTCTTCATGATCCTTGTGGTCATGGTAAACAGCGGGATGATGCCCGGCGTCAGCTCGCGTGTGGACAGCGATAAGGCCACGACCGCCTATTGGGATAAGGTCACTTCCAGCATCGAAGGGACGATCTGTGACCGGAACGGCACGGTGCTTTGCAGCGCGGCCGACTACGGCACGCCGGGAACACTGACCTACCCGGAGAGCACGAGTTTCCTGCTGGGGTACAACTCGCTTCGCTATGGCCAATCTGGGCTGCGCAGCATGTACAGGGACGTGCTGCTGGATACCGACGCAGACGGCAAGGGCGGGACCCTCAACCTTACGCTCGATATTGACCTGCAAAACTACTGTCAAAGCCAGCTGCGCGGTCATGAGGGTGCGATCATCGTGATGAATTGGAAAACAGGCGCGCTGCTTACCGCCGCGAGCAGCAGCGACCCGAACATCACCTTCAACGCCAACGAGATCGACGAGAAGTGGGATGTGTATAATCAGGGCAATTTCTGGTATGACCGCTGCTGGCTCGTCGAGGATCCGCCGGGCAGTACCCAGAAGATTATCACAGCTGCATGCGCGCTCGAACACGGGCAGGGGGACTTCGAATTCGACGACACCGGCGAGTTTGATATCGGCGGTGCGAGCATCCACAACTTCGGCAATGGCGTCTATGGCCGCACGAGCCTGCAAAGTGCGCTTCAAAATTCTGTAAACACATACTTTGCGGCGCTCTCGCTCCGGCTCGGCCAGGCCGCTTTCCTGGAAACGCAGGAGAAATTTCTGTATAACGTGCCCATTTCGGATCTGGATTTCACCGAGCAGACGCTGACGTCCACGCTCAGCCTGACTACGCAGGCATCGCTCGCAATGGCAGGGTACGGTCAGAGCACGCTCCGGACGAGCCCGCTGCACATTGCCCTGTCGATGGCCGGCGTCATGCATGACGGGACGATCGTCAAGCCTTATTTGGTGGAAAACACCACAATTAAGGGCAAAACCAAGCACCAGCACAAGCCGGAAACGCTCAGCAAAGACTGCATCTCCAAGGCCGATGCCCGCACGCTGCGCTCGTATCTGAACGCCAATGCGACCAGTTATGGCTTCGATGAAGCGACCTGCGGCACGGCATATGCAAAAACTGGTACCGCGGATGACAGTCGGGGCACAAATCATATTTACTGCCTGGCTGCGACCGGGGACTATTGTGTGCTTGTGAGCATCAGCCATACACACAGCGCTTCCGGGCTTGCCCTTCCGCTCACGAAAAACGTGCTCTCGTATGTCCACGGCATGCAGTCCTGAGGTGTGCATCGCCCGCTCTGAAAACAGCACAGCGCCCGCCGATTCACGGCGGCGGGCACTGTGCCGTTTTTTATTCCAGCATTTTTATGAAAGTTGCCTGTAAGTGTTGTATAATATCGTCAAAGTGAAAAGACCGCTGTAGAAAGGAGAAACGAAGATGAAGAAGCTGGATCTGGAGGACATGAATCTGAATCCGTCCGAAATCGCAACGCCCAATGCCGCGTACATGACATGGGTCGACAAAGCAGAGGAGGAGGCGCAGCGGTGGCTGCGGCTTTATGGCCGTGACGCGAAGAGAGCGTTTGAAGACTGTGGCGGACTGCAGCTGCACCTTTCGACCAACGACGGCATCGAGGAAGAAATGGAGCGCACCACCGCCTTCCCGCTGGTCGTGTTTCGCGGTACGCTTGCCGCTGCTGACGGCGGCGGTTTGGCGTTTGAGCAAAAGCTGAAGTTCCGGTCCAGAGCAAACCAACTCAAGGACACGCGCGTCTGGCAGGTGCGGGCGCCGGACGAGCTGTCGCCGCTGCTGGACTACATCCGTGAGAACGAGTTCACGATCTCCTTGCTTGGCAACGTCGGCTGGTGCGACAGGCTCGGCAGGGAGAAGGGGAATCTTTCTTTCTACGCCTGCGATCTCGTGCTGGAGGAGGGGTTCCATGTCGGACCGGGCAACGCGATCGGCACGCGCCTGCCGCGTTCGCTCGTCCGGTCGATCGTAACGAAGCTGCTGGCCGGCATCGACGCGCCGGGCGCGTACTATGATGTGCGCGCGCGCTATTCGACCTTTAACGAGATGAGCTTCCTGTACGAATTCTATAAAGACGTCCTTCCGGTCAAGGTGCGGATGTTGGCCGGCCACTCGCTCGTCGATTATGGCCGTCTCCGGGGTGATGAGCAGAAGCATGCGCTGCAGGCGGCCTCGTTCGTCTGGGAGGTGGACTGGCGGCAGACCGGCACTGCCGACATTCCCCCGTGCGCGGAGCTGCGCGAGAAGCTCGGCACGCGCTTTACCGGCATGGATGACGTGGTCGAGCGTCTGCTCGAGATCGCAGCCGCCATCCGCCGCTCCGGCACGATGCCGAAGCAGGGGGTGCTCCTCTGGGGACCTGCCGGCGGCGGCAAAACGATGATCGCAACGGCATTCGCCAAGCTGCTTCAGCTGCCGGTTGAGCGCCTGGACCTGAACACGCAGGGCGATCGCGAGACGCTTTGCGGTACCTCCCGCATTTACAACAACGCAACGATGGGAGAAATCACCAAATGCATCCGCAGAGCGCACAGCAGCAGCATGGTGCTGCTGATCAACGAGCTGGATAAGGCGGCGAAGGAGGGAGACCAGAACGCATCCGAGGCGCTGCTGTCCGTGCTCGACCGCACCGGCTTTTATGATAATTTCCTGATCGATCCAATTCCGACCGACAATACATTCGTGATCGCGACTGCGAATGACATCTCGAAGATCCCAGAAACGCTGCTGTCGCGGTTCTATCAGATCGAGGTGAAGGGATACGCTGCGGAGGCAAAACGCGAGATCCTTTCCCGCGCGCTGCCGGCTGCGCTGGCAGAGGTGAAGATTTCGGACAGCAGCATCACGGTCACGGAGGCGGCACAGACTCTGATCGTCGAGGAGTACACCGCCACGGGCGAAGCCCGGGGCATTGAGCAGATCGCCGCGCGCATTGCACATAACTGTGCCCTGCAACTTGAGCAGGGCGCCGCAGAGCCCATCGTCTACGACGAGATGGCGATCCACCGCCTGCTGGGCGAGGGCAGCGTGTGCGAGCGTGTCGCTGCGCTGAAGCCCGGCCTTGCGAAATGTGTCAGTGAGTCCGAGGGGAATGTTTCGCTCTGCCACGTCGAGGCGATGTTTTTGCAGGGGAGCGGGCAGTTTGAGGTGATCAACGGCAACACGCTCACAGACACGTACTGCCGCGAGGCATTCCTTTACCTGCGCGCCCAGCACCCGGAGGTCGACTTCTCGCACCTGGATGTTATCATTCGCCTCCCGGTCGAGATGCGTTTGCTCAAGCACAACACCATTGGCATCGCTTGTTACGCTGCGCTGCTTTCCTACCTGCGGGAGAAGGCGCTCGACGGCAGTGTGGCGTTCGTCGGAGGCATGGACATGCTTGGGAATACTTACCTCGATGTGCCTTCACTGGACCGTTATTTGCCGGCCCTGTCTGCGGAGGGGATCAGCACTGTCGCCGTACCGCTCGGGGCCGGGCAGCGCGTGTACTGCGCCGTTGCCGACGGGCTCACGCTGGTGGAGGCCTACGACGCTGCGTCCCTGAACGAGATCTGCGGCGCCTGAGCCGCAGTGTGTGAAAAAGAACCGGCCGTTCCTGTGCAGGAACGGCCGGTTTTCTTATGGATGTTATCCCAGCTGGTCAAGCTCCGCCTGCCACACGGCAGTGCAGGCGTCACTGGGCATGCGCCAGTCGCCGCGCGGGCTGAGTGTGACCGAACCCACCTTCGGCCCGTCGGGCAGGCAGCTGCGCTTGAATTGCTGGGCGAAAAAGCGGCGGTAGAAATTCTTCAGCCAGTGCAGCAGCACGTCGTCCGGGTACCGGTCGCCGAGCGCGCAGCGCGCCAGCCGGTAGATCTTTGCCGGGCCGAAGCCGAAGCGCAGCACGTAGTACAGGTAAAAGTCGTGCAGCTCGTAGGGCCCCACGAGTGACTCCGTCTGCTGGGCGATCTCACCGTTTTCGTTTGCCGGCAGCAGCTCGGGGCTGACCGGGGTGTCGAGAATGTCGAGCAGGACGGCGCGCAGTGCTTCGTTTTCCGTTGCATCGGCTTCATAGCGCACGATGTGGCGCACGAGCGTTTTTGGCACGTCGGCGTTCACGCCGTACATGCTCATGTGGTCGCCGTTGTAAGTGGCCCAGCCGAGGGCCAGCTCGCTCAGGTCGCCGGTGCCGACGACGAGGCCGCCCGTGCGGTTGGCGAGGTCCATGAGCTCGAGCGTGCGCACGCGCGCCTGGCAGTTTTCATACGTCACGTCGAGCACGGCTTCGTCCTGCCCGATGTCGGAAAAGTGGCTGTGGACGGTGCGCGCGATCGGGATCTCCTGAAACGTCACGCCCAGCTCGCCGCAGAGGATCTCGGCGTTCGAGCGGGTGCGGTGCGTCGTGCCGAAGCACGGCATCGTCACGGCCAGCACGTCCTGCGCCGGGCGGCCGAGCTGCCGCATCGCGCGCACGGCAACGAGCAGGGCGAGTGTGCTGTCCAGCCCGCCGGAGATGCCGATGACGGCGGTCTTTGCGTGCGCGTGGGCG
>JABLTN010102198.1_pt1 | contig 16533 bp, 19 predicted proteins | sample 7160141 | NCBI WGS metagenome assembly JABLTN01 (sample SAMN14651226, study PRJNA627086) | human gut metagenome | isolation source: feces | host: Homo sapiens | reverse complement strand
TTTTGCTTGGCTCTGAACAGTTACAAAATCTTTTAATAAAACAGAACTTTTGGCGAATAGATGATGTTTCAAAAGTTCTGTGATAAAGTATAACGATATGGAACAAAAAAGTCAACGAAATACAGAGAAAGAATTGCTTTTTCGGTGCAGATATAGGAAAATAGAAAAGAAGATAAAATCAGCTGTGAAAGGCAGTCAGCAGCTGCAATCAATGCTGGAAAAAATGAGGATAGGAATAATATGAAATATGATTTTACATCGATCATTGACAGACAAGGACAAGATGCTATGGCTGTAGATGGTCTTGGAATGTATCCGGGAATGTCACCGTCAAAACCAAAGGGAGGTTTTGATTTTATCCCGATGTGGGTGGCGGATATGAACTTTCCGACAGTGCCGACGATTCCGGAGGCCATTATTGAACGTGCAAAACATCCGGCTTACGGATATTTTGCACCTAGAGATACCTATTTTGATGAAATTATCAAATGGCATCAAAAACGAAATGGCGTAAATGGACTGAAAAAAGAGTATATTGGCTATGAGAATGGTGTCCTCGGAGGAATCCTTTCGGCACTGCAGTGCCTGGCGGCACCAGGGGATGCGATCCTTTTGCACAGCCCGACATATATTGGCTTTACTGCCAGTCTGAAGAACAATGGCTATAAGATGATACACAGTGAGTTGAAGAAGGATGCAGAGGGCATTTACAGGATGGATTATGAGGATATGGAAGCGAAGATCAGGAAGTACCATATCCATGCTGCGATTATGTGTTCACCTCATAATCCGACGGGCCGTGTCTGGGAACAGTGGGAGCTGGAAAAGGCGATGGCGGTATATGAACAATATGCTGTGACAGTGATCTCAGATGAAATCTGGTCAGATATTTTACTGGATGGACAAAAGCATATACCGACACAGCAGGTAAATGATTATGCCCGGGAACACACAGTGGCCCTGTATGCACCAAGCAAAACATTTAATCTTGCAGGTCTGATTGGGAGCTATCATATTATATATAATGAAGCATTGAGAGACAGAGTGGAGGCAAGGGGCAGTAAATCCCATTACAATGAGATGAATGTTTTGTCCATGCATGCACTGATCGGTGCCTATAAACAGGAGGGTTACGAATGGGTGGATGAGCTGTGTCAGGTTTTAACAGAGAATGTACGATTTGCCTGTGATTACATTGCAGCACATTTTAAGGGTGTGACGGTATCAAAGCCTCAGGGAACTTATATGCTTTTTCTGGATTGTACACAATGGTGTGAAGATCATGGCCAATCCATGGATGAACTGCTTCAGGCCGGCTGGGATGTGGGCGTCGGCTGGCAGGATGGACGTCCATTTCATGGGGAACATCATATCAGAATGAATCTGGCGCTGCCGAAGTGTCGTGTCACGGAGGCTTTTGAACGACTGGACAGGTATGTTTTTGGTTGATTTTTCGTTGGAAGTTGAGTATAATAACAGAGAAGAAAAGTCAGAAAGAGATCAGTGAATTTTTAATCACAAAAAGGAGATTATAGATATGGAACAGTACAAAGAAGAGTTTATCCACTTTATGGTGGAAGCAGATGTGTTGAAGTTTGGTGAATTTACATTGAAGAGCGGCAGAAAGTCTCCGTTTTTCATGAATGCAGGTGCCTATGTGACAGGTTCCCAGTTAAAGCGTCTGGGACAGTATTACGCAAAGGCAATTTATGCAAAGTATGGTGATGATTTTGATGTACTGTTCGGACCAGCTTACAAGGGTATTCCGCTTGGTGTTGTGACAGCGATTGCTTTCAGTGATCTGTATGGCAAGGAGATCCGTTACTGTTCAGACCGTAAGGAGACAAAGGACCATGGCGCAGATAAGGGCAATTTCCTGGGAAGCCCTTTAAAGGACGGTGATCGTGTTGTGATGATCGAAGATGTAACAACATCCGGCAAGTCCATGGAAGAGACTGTTCCGAAGGTCAAGGGTGCAGCAGATGTGACGATTGTCGGTCTGATGGTTTCTCTGGATCGTATGGAAGTCGGCAAGGGCGGTGTGAAGTGTGCCTTGGATGAAGTGAAAGACCTCTATGGCTTTGAGACAAATGCCATTGTTACAATGGCGGAGGTTGTTGAATGCCTGTATAATAAACCGTGTAATGGGAAGATTGTGATTGATGACAAGCTGAAGGCTGCCATTGATGCATACTATGAACAGTATGGTGCAAAGGAACAGTAGACTTTGATCGGATGTCGGCGGACATCGGATCGATGTATCATTCAGATACGAGCGTAGACATGGAAAGGACAGCGAAGATGAGAATAGAAGATAAGATATCAAAGTTGATGTGTCAGACTGGTGCATGCAGCCTTGTCCTTGGAATTTTATCTGTGATCGGCGGGCTGGTTCTCGGTATTATCGGAATTGTCAATGGAGCAAGGCTTTTGAGACATCATTCTGATTTAATGTAAATCATTTCAGAAATAATTGCAAATGTATCACGGCTGCCGGTCAGTGCAGCCGTGGTGCCATTTTTTCAGGCAGGGGGAGTTGCGTGAGCCGACAGACAAAGCGGTGTATCAAATTCGGCAGTTTCGTACTGCTTACTTTGTATATCGCTGTTTTAATTTATGTATGTTTTTTAAGTGAAGATTATGGAAGAGATGTTGTGACTTCCTATTATAGATATAATTTTATCCCATTTAAGGAAATTCGAAGATTTTATATATACAGAGATGTTGTAGGAATCCGGGCATTCCTTGCCAATTTATTTGGTAATGTACTGGCATTTATGCCTTTTGGATTTTTTATGCCCATATTAAGATTGAGGCTCAGAAAATGGTATTGTATGTTGGGCATGACATTTTTACTGAGTCTGATGATTGAGATTACACAGCTGCTGACAAGGGTTGGATCCTTTGATGTAGATGATTTAATTTTGAATACTTCAGGAGGTATCCTCGGATATCTTTTGTTTTACATAATCAATAAAGTAAGGAGAAAATGGAATGGCGCGTAATATATACAGTTTCATCAAAATAGAAAAACGTCAGACAAAGCGCGGCATTTATGCATCAGCTTTTGGCATTGCGTCTTTGATCTGCATGGCCGTTCTTACAATTGCATCTTTTGTTAAAGCCGGCAATCTTCCGGCATTTGTCGGCGGAATCGGATACCTGAGCCTTCTTGCGGCGGTATTTGGACTCTGGTTGTCTGTTCAGCTCCGCAAGGATAACGAAGCCTATGGTACGATGGTGCATGGCGCTTTTTATATTAATCTGGCGTCTGTTATGATTCATGGCCTGATTTTTTTGGCAGGTTGTTTGTCTATTATCATGTAGGGCAGACATTGTTTCGGTCGGAAGATTAGGTTTTTCAGCTGGAATTCGGATGATTATAGATGAGAAAGGTGAGCATAGTGAAGAAAGAGGTAAATAGAGAAGAAGTGCAGGCGTGGGTGCAGGAACGCTTTGAACTGTCTGTGACGAGAATTCGCGGGATTGCCAAGGAACATGCGGCGGCATCTCCGTTTGGTGATTATTTTAACAGTCAGGCGGCCTTTATTTTGCATGTAGAGAACATCTACAAAATGCGTCAGGACGGTGGTTTTGCACGGCTGACCACGGAGGCACTGGCTGAGATGAATCATTGCTTTTATGCGGATATTCTTCCTGAGACTGAGGTGTGGGAGGGGGAAACCGGTTATGAGAAAAGCTATGCCAATCCACAATGGTCGACGGCAATGCTGGGAGCAGACTATGGTCCGATGATGGCCTGGCTTGTCACGGAGATCCGAGGTCTGATTCCGCTGGCATTCCAGGGGCGTCTGGCAGATATGACAGCGATCAATGAGCTGTTTATAGAGATTTATAACCGTTTTGAGAACCGTATACCTGAAAGAGATGAGATTTTGCAGATCATTTACTGGTATGTCAGTGATTACAGTGATCAGACTGTGACGGGGAGAACCCGGGAGAAGCTGGATCCGGCCCTGAGCTTTTACAGGGATATCATCATGAAGGCGGATTTGACAGATCTGTCTTATCTGTATCAGTATGGCGAGTATATTTCTGACAATGAAAAGTCGATTGCTGCGTATCTGAACACTCTGGATCAGTCGGTGATCGACGATATGGCAGCTACATTTGTGAATGGCTACGTGAGAGGATTTGAACTGTATAAGATTGACTTATCAGCCAAGAAGAATGTCCAGTTAAGAGCCAATATTGGTTTTGAGCGAGTGCTTCGTTCAACAATCCGGCAATTTCAAGCATTAGGACTTTCTGTGATTGTCTGCAGGGATGCCATCCATAGTATTAACAAGACAGCGGGTAAGCTCGGTCTTGTGTCCTGCTCGGCTAATCCGCAGTATGATTACGATCACCGCATGGATAAGGGGTTATATCTTGACAAAGCTTTATGTGAGCGCATCATCGGTGTGACGAAGTCTGCCTATGAGCAGTATGCGGATCTGGCAGAGGATTATGCCGGTCCGGCCTGGATGGATGTTTTTGGTGAGACTCCCTTTGAACCGGCGGCTAAAGAGGAGAACATCCGACTGTCGGATAAACAGCAGAAGCTGGCTGTTCGCATGGCAGGACAGATGACAGAGATTGTCAATCAGTATATTGATGCGTCAGCCATCAGTTTTTCAATCATTGCCTGGCCACTGCCGTCCATTGGCGATCGGTTTGAGGCTATTATGGATGAGACGATCAAAGTCAACAATCTGGATAATGATCTGTTCAGAAGCATTCAGCAGAAGATGATCGATGCCATTGACGGCGCGGAATATATGCATATTACCGGTATGAACGGCAACCGGACGGATTTGAAGGTTGCTTTATGGCAGCTTCAGGATCCGGCGAAGGAAACGGTGTTTGAAAACTGCTGCGCAGATGTGAATATTCCTGTGGGTGAGATTTTTACAAGTCCGGTATTGGCAGGAACAAATGGAACACTGCATGTAAGCAGTGTTTATCTGAATGGATTGAATTACAGAAATCTTTCATTGCGGTTTGAAGATGGCTGCGTTGCTGAAGCCGACTGCAGCAATTATGAGGACAGGGAAGAGAATCAGAAGTATCTGAGACAGAATCTCCTTCAGAATCATGAAACGCTGCCAATGGGAGAATTTGCCATCGGCACGAACACAACGGCCTATGCCATGGCCAGAAAATTCGACATTACACAGTTGATGCCGATTCTCATTATGGAGAAGACAGGGCCGCATTTTGCCATTGGCGATACCTGCTACAGCCATAGTGAAGATCATAAGGTATATAATACAGACGGCAAGGAAATTGTTGCCCGTGAGAATGAGAAGTCCCGCCTGAGGGATACGGATCCGGAACAGGCATATTTTAATGTGCATACGGATATTACGATTCCTTACGATGAGATCAGTGCCATTACAGCATGCTTTGCAGACGGCAGGCAGGTAGATATCATACGGGAGGGAAAATTCTGCCTTGAAGGTACGGAAGCACTGAATGAGCCACTTAACATATAAGCTGTGCTTATATAGCATCAACGAAACATTTTAAATAAAAAAGGAAAGGCGAAAGAACCTTTCCTTTTTTTCGCTTAAGTATTGACGTAAAAGCTCAGTACGGTTACAATAGAGTCAGATTCTGATGAATTTTGCCTTTTTGATAGGAAAAAGTGAATTTATAAGAATGGTTTATAATAAGAGTATCCACTTATTTATAAGATATCATTATAAAAGGAGCGTTTAACATGCATAAGATCGGTATTATCGGCGGCGGTCAGCTTGGCAAAATGATGATTCTTGATGCTAAGCGGCTGGATGATTATTTTGTAATTCTTGATCCAACCCTGCATTGCCCGGCTCACAGCATTGCAGATGAACATATTGTAGCAGATTTTGATGATGTGGCAGCCATTGAGGAATTGGCCTCGAAGGTGGATGTGGTGACGTATGAATTTGAGCACATCAGTGTGAAGGCGCTGCAGCAGGTGGAGGCAAAGGAATGTCCTGTTTATCCTTCCAGTGAGACACTTTTGCATATTCAGAACAAATACGATCAGAAGCAGTGGCTGATGTCACATGGTCTGCCGGTTCCTGATTTTCGAAAGGCAGACTCTTATGAACAGCTGGTGGAGGATTGTGACTATTTCGGTTATCCGGTGATTTTGAAGACCTGTACAGGCGGTTATGACGGCAAGGGGAATGCGGTGATCCATACAAGAGAAGATATCCGTGAGGCTTATGAGAGTCTGGGTGCAGGCAGGCTGCCCCTGATGGTGGAAGAATATGTGCCGTTTTTAAAGGAAGTATCGATTCTGGTCTGCCGCAGCACTAACGGCGATGTAGCGGTATTCCCGGTGGCAGAAAATGTGCATGTGAACAGCATTCTGGATGAGACAACGGTACCGGCGGATATCACAGAAGCCTGTCGGGAAGAAGCCATGGATGTGGCAAGGAAAGCGGTGCATGCTTTTAATGCCTATGGTATGCTCTGTATCGAACTTTTTGTGACAAAGGATCAGCATGTGCTTGTCAATGAGCTGGCGCCGCGTCCGCACAATTCAGGACATTATACAATAGAGGGCTGTGTGACTTCACAGTATGAGAATCATATCCGGGCGATTCTTGGACTGCCCCTTGGCAGTACGGAACTGATACGCCCGACAGTGATGAAGAATATTATCGGAAATGTGAATAAGAAGGCTGAAGTCCATGGACTGGAAGAAGCTTATAAGTATCCTGAAGTGAAGATCCATATTTACGGCAAAGAGGAATGCAGAGTTGGCCGTAAGATGGGGCATATCACAGTGACAGATAAGACGATTGAAGATGCACTTTTTAAAGCGCGCTATGCGCATTCAAAGATCAAGTTTTAACGGAGGTAATGGGAATGAGCGTAAAGGTTGGCATTATTATGGGCAGTGATTCCGATCTGCCGGTTATGTCGAAGGCAGCAGAGATACTGGATGAATTGCAGGTGCCTTATGAACTGACGATTGTTTCGGCACATAGAACACCGGACAGATTATGCGAATATGCAAAGACAGCCGAGGAAAAAGGCCTTTCAGTGATTATTGCAGGTGCCGGCGGGGCAGCCCATCTTCCGGGGATGACTGCGGCTATGACGGTGCTCCCTGTTATTGGTGTACCGGTGCAGACAAAGGCTCTTGGCGGAGTGGATTCTCTTTATTCTATCGTCCAGATGCCACCGGGCATACCGGTTGCTACAGTGGCCATCAATGGTGCACAGAATGCAGGACTTCTGGCAGCCAAGATTCTGGCCACAGAGGATGCCGCATTGCGTGAGAGACTGAAAGCATACAGCAGCAAGCTTGAGCAGACGGTACTGAATAAGGCTGACAAGCTTGAGCATATCGGCTATGAAGCGTATTTAAAGGAGATGTAAGCAAATGGAGAAAATGATGGACAGATGTGGTTTGTTTGGCATGTTTGACAATAACGGCTTTCATACATCCCATTTAATATATTACGGACTGTTTTCCATGCAGCATCGCGGCATGGAGGCAGCAGGTATCTGTGTGAATGACAATCAGGGTAATTTTTCCTATGTGAAGGATGAAGGCCTTGTGACAGAAGTTTTTGATGAAATGAAGCTCGAGAAGCTTCAGGGACATGCAGGTATTGGCCACATTCTCAGATATGACGGATCGGATGCCCGCGAGAATGCACAGCCCATCGTGATCCGTTACACAAGCGGTCATATGGCTGTTGCTTTAAACGGTGGATTGACGAATATCGAGGAGATTCGCCATGAGCTGGAACTGAAAGGTTCTGTATTCCAGACAATGGAAGCGGCGGAAGTAATCTCTGTGTTGATTTCCAGAGCAAGAAATAATTATCCGACCATTGAAGAGGCGATTGCTTCTATTATGCCGATGCTCAAAGGCGGATACGCGATGCTGGTGATGACGCCGAGAAAGGTGATCGGTGTCAGAGATCCCCAGGGCATTCGTCCGCTGGTACTTGGCAGGGAAGATCATTCATGGTTCCTTTCTTCAGAGACATGTGCCTTTGATGAATTGAATGTTGATTATGTGAGAGATATCCAGCCCGGGGAGATTGTGGTCATCAATGCAGAAGGCCCGCATTCCATCCAAGGTATGCCGGCGCAGCCGATACGTGCCTGCATTTATGAGTATATTTATTATTCACATCCGGCCAGTGTCTTCGGTGGTCAGGAAGTTTACAAGGCGAGATACAATATGGGATGCCATCTGGCAAAGGAAGCGCCTGCAGATGCAGATGCGGTTGTATGGGTACCGGATTCGGGTCTGGCAGCAGCAGCCGGATATGCAGATACACTGGGAATCCCTATGGTGGATGCTTTTGTAAAAAATAAATACTACGGTAATAATCTGGTGAAGCCGGAAGGAATTTTGTTTGACAGAAAGATTCATATGAAGCTTTCTGTGATCAAGAGCCAGGTGAAGGACAAGAACATTGTGGTTGTGGATGACTCCATGGTGCGCGGTACAACGGCTCAGACGTTAGTTGAGCTGCTTCGCCATGCCGGAGCTAAGAGTGTCCATCTGAGGATCGCATCAGCAACCATTTCACATCCATGTTATTATGGCGCTTCCATGCCGGAAGAGAAGAAACTGATCTTCCATGAGCAGGGAGTGGATGCGGTCTGCAAGATGACGGGAGCGGATTCACTTGCCTTCCTGTCCAGTGAGGGGATGGTAGCTGCATGTCCGGATGCCGCAGGTGGTTTCTGCATGGCATGTTTTAACGGTGATTACCCAACGAAATAGCAGATAGAAATAGTGAAATAAGAATCCGGGAACGGATTTTGAATCGAACAATTAATCATAATCAGAGTGCTTTTATCAAGGAGGAAATATAAATGGATTATAAAAATGCCGGTGTAGATATTGAAGCAGGATACGAATCAGTAGAACTCATGAAGAAATTTGTCAAAGGAACCATGCGTCCGGAAGTACTTGGCGGTCTCGGCGGATTTTCAGGTGCTTTTTCTCTTGAAAATATCAAGAAAATGGAAGAGCCGATCCTTTTATCAGGTACAGATGGCTGCGGCACAAAGGTGAAACTGGCTTTCCTTATGGACAAACATGACACGATTGGTATTGATGCAGTGGCTATGTGTGTGAATGATGTGGCTTGTGCCGGCGGTGAACCGCTTTTCTTCCTTGATTATATTGCATGCGGCAAGAACTATCCTGAGAAGATTGCCACAATCGTCAGCGGTGTTGCTGAAGGGTGCAAACAGTCCGGTGCAGCACTGATCGGCGGTGAGACAGCGGAGCATCCGGGACTGATGCCTGAGGATGAGTACGATCTTGCAGGTTTTGCAGTAGGTGTTGTAGATAAGAAGGATCTGATCACAGGTGAGAATCTGAAGAAAGGTGATGTGCTTATCGGCATCGCTTCTTCCGGTGTACACAGCAATGGTTTCTCCCTTGTCCGCAAAGTATTCGATATGACAAAGGAATCATTGGATACATACTATGATGAACTTGGCACAACTTTAGGTGAAGCATTGATCGCGCCTACAAGAATTTATGTCAAAGCCCTGAAAGCAGTTAAAGACGGCGGTGTGACGCTTAAGGGATGCTCCCATATTACGGGCGGCGGATTTTATGAGAACATTCCACGTATGCTGCCGGAAGGTGTTCATGCTGTTGTGAAGAAAGACAGCTACGAAGTTCCGGCTATCTTCAAACTTATTGCAGAAAAAGGTGATATTGCCGAACAGATGATGTACAATACTTTCAACATGGGGCTTGGTATGGTGATTGGTGTTGATCCTGCAGATGTAGATAAGACAATGAAGCTTCTTGAAGAAGCAGGTGAGAAAGCCTATATCGTTGGTGAACTGACAGAGGGCGAAAAGGGTGTGACATTATGTTAAAGATTGCAGTACTTGTATCCGGCGGCGGCACCAATCTCCAGGCCATTATCGACAGCATTGCCGATGGACGTATCACCGACACAGAGATCAAAGTGGTGATCAGCAATAATCCAAAGGCAAAAGCACTGGAGAGAGCGGCGAAAGCCGGTATTGAAGCGGTATGTATTTCTCCGAAACAGTATGCAGATCGTGAGATTTTTAATGATGCTCTGCTGGAAGCTGTCAATGCCCGGGGTGTGGATCTCATTGTATTGGCAGGCTTTATGGTGGTTGTGCCAGAGAAGATGATCAAAGCCTACAGAAACAGGATGATCAATATCCATCCGTCGTTGATCCCGTCTTTCTGTGGAACCGGTTATTATGGACTGCATGTTCATGAGGCTGCCTTAAAGCGCGGTGTGAAGATCAGCGGTGCAACGGTGCATTTTGTTGATGAGGGAACTGATACAGGCCCGATCATCATGCAGAAGCCGGTGGAAGTACGCCCGGATGATACGCCTGAGGTGCTTCAGCGCAGAATTATGGAGCAGGCTGAATGGCAGATTATGCCGAAAGTTATTGATCTGATCGCCCATGACAAAGTGCATGTGAAGGATGGCAGAGTGTTTGTAGAGGAGTAGACTTCAAGACTCCAAGTCTGCAATGTGACTTTGAATCCTGTATCGGAATTTGTGAGTTGATTTTGAATAGGTTCATCCGCCGATTCTGCCTTTTGACTTGGTGGAATCGGCGGATATTTGAGTTATATATGAAAGAAAGGATGAGCAGAATGAAAGTATTAATCGTTGGCGGCGGTGGAAGAGAGCATGCCATCGCATGGAAGGTCGCAGAAAGTCCTCTTGTAGATAAAGTTTACTGTGCACCGGGCAATGCCGGTATTGAAGAAGTTGCAGAATGTGTACCGATCGGTGCCATGGAATTTGATAAGCTGGTTGCCTTTGCAAAGGAAAAAGCCATTGATCTGACGGTGATCGGCATGGATGATCCGCTGGTGGGCGGTATTGTGGATGCTTTTGAGGCAGAAGGACTGAGAGTATTCGGACCGCGTAAGAATGCAGCCATTATCGAGGGCTCCAAAGCCTTTTCCAAAGATCTGATGAAAAAATATGGTATTCCGACTGCTGCTTATGAGAATTTCACGGATCCGCAGGCAGCCCTTGATTATCTTGAAACGGCCAAGATGCCAATCGTATTAAAGGCTGATGGTCTGGCCCTGGGCAAAGGTGTTCTTATCTGCCAGAATCTTGAAGAAGCCCGCGCCGGTGTTAAAGAGATCATGGAAGACAAGAAATTCGGTTCAGCTGGCAATCAGATGGTTGTGGAAGAGTTTATGACAGGACGTGAGGTGTCGGCCCTTTGCTTCTGTGACGGAACCAATATTGTACCGATGACATCTGCTCAGGATCATAAACGTGCAAAAGATGGCGATCAGGGCTTAAATACAGGCGGTATGGGTACATTTTCCCCAAGTCCTTTCTATACAGAAGAAGTGAATGCTTTCTGTATGGAGCATATTTTCAAGCCTACGATGGCAGCGATGAAAGCAGAAGGCAGAGATTTTGTGGGCATCCTTTTTGTTGGTTTGATGCTGACAGAAGACGGTCCGAAGGTGCTGGAATATAATGCCAGATTCGGTGATCCTGAAACACAGGTTGTACTTCCGAGAATGAAGACAGATCTGGTGGAAATGTTTGAGGCATGCATCGACGGCAAACTGGCTGAAAAGCATCTGGAATTTGAAGACAATGCGGCAGTTTGTGTTGTCCTGGCTTCTGATGGTTATCCGGTTTCCTACGAAAAAGGTTATCCGATCACAGGTTTTGAGAAATTTCATGCGGATGAAGGTTACTATTGTTTCCATGCAGGCACAAAGCGCAATGAAAAAGGCATTGTGACAAACGGTGGACGTGTACTTGGTGTCACAGCTAAAGGCACAACGCTGAAAGAAGCAAGAGCTAATGCCTATAAAGCAACCGAATGGATTGAATTTGACAACAAATATATGCGTCATGATATCGGCAAAGCCATTGATGAAGCATAACATATGAATCTTTTATCAGGACCCGCAAAAGCGGGTTCTGTTTTTGGAAAGAAAAATTCAGATGATGATTGTGAATGTTGTAGTTCGTATGAAAACTGCGCAGGATAACCAATAAAATAAATAAATGAAATTACAGGTTTCTTTAGTTGTAAATTTATGGTACAATGTAATAACTTAAAGCGTTAAACTACAGAAACAAGGAGAGCGGAACATGAAGGAACTGGATTTATTGCGGCAGGAACTTTTATCCTGTGATACTCAGCTTGCAGATATATTGATGAAACGATTCGATGTGGTTGAGAAGATTATGGCATTGAAGGAGAAGAATCAGATGCAGATTCTTCAGCCGGAGCAGGAGAGCAGACAGAAAGAGGCACTGGACATAGAATTGAAAGGTAATGTGCATCAGGAAGAGATTGCTGACATTTATGCGCGAGTTCTCTACAACAGCAAGAAGATTCAGGGAAAGAAACTCTTCGATTACAATATTGTGCTGATTGGTTTCATGGGAGCAGGAAAGAGTACGATCTCTGCGTTTTTGAGAGATGCACTGGCCATGGATGTGGTTGAGATGGATCAGGTGATCGCCGAACAGCAGGGCATGAGCATTTCGGAAATTTTTGAGACTTATGGAGAGGAATACTTCCGCAACCTTGAGACACAGTTGTTGATTGACATGCAGTCCAAGCAGAATGTCATTATTTCCTGTGGCGGCGGTGTGGCTATGCGTGAACGCAACGTGGCTGAGATGAAGAAGAACGGCAAGGTTGTTCTTTTGAAAGCAGACCCGCAGACCATTCTTGACCGCGTGAAGGACAGTGACGAACGTCCGCTTTTGAATGGTCACAAGAATGTAGAGTATATTGCGGATTTGATGGAAGCAAGAAGAGCAAAGTATGAAGCAGCAGCGGATATCGTTGTTCAGACTGACGGCAAGAGTGCACTTGAGATCTGCGAGGAAATGATCCATAAGCTGAGAAGTGCAGATGAATAAATAGAACGTATTTTTGATGACAGCATAATAGATTTTTATAGTGTTTTGCAGAAGCAAATAGTTGCCTTTGAAACTAAAAAGAACAACTGTTTGCTTTTTCGCTTGTAAAAGGGAATATTTCATGGTATGATAGGGGGTAGTTAGAACTGCAAAGCGTGTAATGCAGGGCCATGGATGAAAGGAATAATCTGGATGAAGAAATTGAAGAGGGCCTGTGCAGAATGTGTGGATGGGAGATGAAGGATGTATTTTGAATATGGTGAAAATGAGATAACTTATCTTCGAAATAAAGACAAAAAGCTGTCAGAAGTCATTGATCAGATAGGGATGATAGAAAGAGAAGTGGATACAGATTTGTTTTCTGCAGTGGTTCATCATATTATCGGTCAGCAGATTTCTACGAAAGCACAGGCAACCATCTGGCAGCGGATGAAGGAGACTTTGGGAGAAGTGAATGCTGTAACTATTCTTTCAGCGGACATTTCCAAGCTGCAGTCTTTGGGGATGACCTTTCGTAAGGCAGAATATATTACGGACTTTGCCAGAAAGGTTCATGAGGGCGTCTTTGATCTGGAAAAAGTCGCTCAGATGTCGGACGAGGCGGCCATCAAAGAACTGGCTTCTCTGAAAGGAATTGGTGTATGGACAGCGGAGATGATCTTACTTTTCTGTCTGCAGCGGCCGGATATATTCAGCTATGATGATCTGGCTATCCAGCGTGGACTTCGTATGGTTTATCATCACCGCAAGATTGACCGGAAGTTGTTTGAAAAGTATCGCAGGCGGTTTAGTCCTTACTGCAGTGTGGCCAGTCTGTATTTGTGGGCAGTGGCAGGCGGAGCTATTTCGGGAATGAGAGATTATAAACCGAAGACACAGAAGAAGTAAGATGGAGGAAAATGATGGTATATACATGTCAATATCAGTCACCAATGGGGGATATCCTGTTGGCTGCTGATGAAATCGGTCTGACAGGATTGTGGTTTGTTGGGCAGAAATACTTTGCCAACATACTTCCGGATGAACATATTGTGCGGGAAACACCGATTCTTGCAGAGTCCAAAAGGTGGCTGGATGTGTATTTTTCCGGCGAAGAACCGAATTTTACACCGCCTCTGCATCTAATCGGCTCTGCATTCAGACAGGAAGTGTGGCAGATTTTGCTGCAGATCCCGTATGGTCAGACAACGACATACGGAGAGATTGCCGGACAACTGGCTGAAAAACATGGCATGGATCATATGTCTGCACAGGCAGTCGGCGGTGCAGTAGGGCATAACGAAGTCTCTATTATCATTCCATGTCATCGTGTGGTCGGTGCAAATGGCAGCTTGACGGGATATGCAGGCGGAATTGATAAAAAGGTACGATTGTTGGAATTAGAGAAAACAGATATGACCAAATTTTTTATTCCGAAAAGAGGAACGGCGTTGTAGAATCAGCGTCGTTTTTTGTCGATGAATGTGCATTGCTTTTTGTAATCGGATTGCATATAATAGCAATATAAAGGGGAAAACGGAAGAGAATAAAGAAAAAGAATAATGAATGGGGGAATTATTGACGTGTTTGCTGGAGGAACCATTTCAGAAGGGGAGCTGAAAGCACGTTACGAAAGATACAAGAATATTATTGATAATTTTACACTTATGAGTGATATTTTCATGAGAAATGTATTTAAGAAGAAAGAATGTCTGGAATATGTTTTGCAGATTATATTGCAAAATCACAAATTATTTATTGCAGAACATATTATTCAAAAAGATTACAAGAATCTTCAAGGGCGTTCTGCTGTCATGGATTGTGTTGCCAGAGATGCGGATGGGCAGTATTTTAATATTGAAATTCAGCAGGAGAATGAAGGGGCTTCACCTAATCGGGCAAGATATAACAGTGGGTTAATGGACATGAATATGCTTAATCCAGGACAGGATTTTGATGAATTGACGGAGAACTATGTTATATTTATTACGAGAAATGATATATTAGGGTATGGATTGGCCATATATCATGTAGAGAGAGTGATTCTGGAAGTTGATGGATTTTTCGGTGATGGAACACATATTATATATGTTAATTCGAAAATTCAGGAAGATACGGAACTTGGTCGGTTAATGCATGATTTCCATTGCAAAAAGGCAGAAGATATGTATAGCAGAATTCTTGCAGACCGAGTATATGAGTTGAAAGAAACTCAGAAAGGGGTTGAATTTATGTGTCAGGAAATGGAACAGATTTATTATGAAGGTGAGAAAAGTGGCGAGTTAAAAGCCAGGAAGGAAACAGCAATGTTGTTGGTTGAAGATGGTATGGATATTAGTAGAATTGCACGATTAATGAAAGTTACGGAGCAAGATATTCATGAGTGGATAGACGAGAGCATGTGCATAGCAAAATGATGAGGAAATAAGGGATTTTATGGATGAATGGATGAGCTTACATGGGTGAGGCAGAAAAAGGAAAATATTTTTAGCAGGCAGTTATGAATTTAGCTGTCTGTTTTTTTGCTCACAGTGAACTTTTTCTGTTTTATAATGGTTATATAATAGGTACGGGAATTTGGTTAGGAGAAAACACTATGGAAGACAGCGAATTAGTACAAAAATTGCATAATGGAGATAAGGAAGCAGCAGGCCTGATTATTGAGCGATATTATGCAGATATTTATCGTTTTTGTCTTTATATGGTTCAATATGAGGAGGATGCTTATGATATTACGCAGGAAAGTTTTTTGAAATTTATCAAGTATGGAACTTCTTATCATCACCAGAATCTCAGGGGCTATCTTCTGACGATTGCAAGAAACCTATGTTTCAATTATTTTCGGGATAAGAAAGATATAGAATCATCAGTTGAATGGGAAGTGTTTGATAAGCTGCCGAAACCGGGAAATCAGATAACGGAAACAGAAGATATCATTTATTTGCAGAATCTTTTAAAGGCGCTTTCGCCGGATATCAGGGAAGTAGTTGTTCTGCGGATGTATGAAGAAATGAAGTTTAAAGATATTGCCGATATGATGGGATGCAGTGTGTCCACGGCAAAGTCACGGTTTCGATTAGGTATCAGTCAGTTGAAAAGGATGATGGAGGGGGAGCATGACGATGGGAGATAGTGAAATAAAAAATCTTTTTGTAAGAGCGAATGCGCAGGTACATATTGATGAAGCTAGAAAGCAAAAAACTCATCAGGCAATGATGATGGAGATGGAGAAGCAGAAAATCAATAAGCGGAGAATTGAGATGAGGATGTCCATCAAAAATATTCTGCTTCAGCAATTTCAGTATATGGATAAACTGTTTTTCTATATTTATGGCGGCCTTATCTGTCTGGGCATTATTTTTATTGCGGTGCTGCAATATACCGGAGTGAGTCAGAATGAAATTATCACCGTGTGTATGGCGGGAGCAGGAATTTTAAGCATCACATCCATTGGTGTGATTGATAAGATGTTTTTTGGAAAAATGGCAGAGTTGGGAGCAAGCTGTTATTTTAATACAAAGCAATGTGTGGCTGCATGGATGGTAATATCCGGAATCACCTTTCCGTTAATTTCATACGGTCGGCCAAGCAGTGATGCAACAACTTCCATATTACCTTCGGTAATCTGACCGCGGATCATGGTTGAGCT
>JABLTN010119161.1_pt1 | contig 16537 bp, 17 predicted proteins | sample 7160141 | NCBI WGS metagenome assembly JABLTN01 (sample SAMN14651226, study PRJNA627086) | human gut metagenome | isolation source: feces | host: Homo sapiens | reverse complement strand
GCGATTATAAAGAGTGCTTCTATTATAGCTGGTTCAGATATAACTAAAAATTTAAAGCATATTCAAATTACGATGGATACTTCTACAGAAGAAGCAAAAAAACTTGTAGAAGAAGCTTTAAATTCATTTGATTCAAACGATGAAATATTGGCATTAACCGACGTTTATGGCGGAAGTATAACAAGAGTCATTTCTGAATATATCGGTGTCCGGAAACTGTATATTATTGCAGGAATGAATTTAGGTATGCTTTTAGAAGCATTATTTGTAAAAGATAGTTACTCAATTGAAGAGCTGGTAGACTATCTTCTACAAAATGGCAAAGAGGGGATTAAATGCGTTAATGCAGAACTCAACAACGATGAAGGAGAAGAAATATGATTAAATCAGTACATTTAGATGACAGATTAATTCATGGACAAGTTGCTATTTCATGGACTCGTTCACTAGGAATTAATGTTCTCCTTGTTGTAAATGATCAAATTGTAAATGATCAAACAAGGAAAAATGCTTTAAAAATCGGCGTTCCAACAGGAGTTAAGTATGGCTTTAGAAACGTTGAAGAAGGCATCAAATTTTTAAACAGTCCAGAAAGTGCTAAGTATAAAATCATGGTTTTAGTTAATAATGCCATTGATGCAGAAAAAGTAATTTCGGGTGTTTCTGGAGTTGATGAATTGACGATTGGTGGAGTTAGAAAAAACGCTCCTTACATTACAGATAACTTAAATCTAGATTCTGATGATATCAATGCTCTACTAACTTTATGTAGTAAAGGTGTTGCAGTAGGAATGAAACCTACTCCTTCCGATAAATTCGTTGATTTGAAACCATTATTAGAAAAGAAGAAAGGGGAATAATATGCAAATTTTCTTAACTGCTTTAATAGCGGGACTATGTAAGGCTGAAGTTCGTATTCTTGGTATGACTATGATTTCTAGACCGCTAGTAGTAAGCACATTAATTGGTTTAGTTTATGGTGATGTCCAAACAGGACTTATCTTTGGTGCACAAATGGAATTACTTTCTATGGGATTAGTAGGAATTGGTGCTCATTCAGGAATGCCTGAAATTACATTAGGTAGTGCCATTTGTACAGCATTTATTTGTGGCAGTGGTACAGGATCAGATGTGGCGTTAACATTATCACTACCAATATCTACATTTGCTGCTAGTTTAGGTTATTTAACTTGGGTTCCACTAAACCATTTATTAAGTGAAAAAGCTAAAAAAGCTGCAGCTAAAGCTGATACAAAAACAATGGAATTATGCCAATGGGGTGGATTGTTTAACTACTTCTTCTTCCCATTTGTATTAGTACTAGTTGCTTTAATTGCTGGTTCACCAGTATTTGAATGGTTAATTAAAGTTATTCCAACTTGGATTACCAGCGGTATTAGTGCTGCAAGTGGATTACTTCCAGCTTTAGGATTTGCATTATTAATGCAATTAACATTCTCTTGGAAATTATCACCATACTTATTTATTGGATTTGTTGCGGTAGCTTTCTTCAACTTGTCAAATGTAGGTGTAGCAATTATTGGTGTGATTTTAGCGGTTTTAGCTTTTAATCAAAATTCTGAATCTGCAGGAAAGGATGGTACTTTAGATGACAATGAAATCTGAAACAGGTAAACACCTAGACAAAAAAACATTACATTCTGTATTCTGGAGAGCATTCTTATTACCTTCATGCTATTCCATGGACCGTATGCAAGCTCCTGGTTTTGCATATTCAATGATTCCAGTATTAAAGAAACTATATGGCGATGATAAAGAAAAATTAACAGAAGGTTTATTACGTCATTCTGAAGTATATAACAACACATATGCTTGTTCTCCATTTGTACTTGGTATTGCAAGTGCAATGGAAGAAGAAGCAGCAAATAACCCAGATTTTGATACTTCTTCAATCAATAGTATTAAGGTTGCTTTAATGGGACCACTTTCTGGTATTGGTGATACTTTCTTCTGGGGAACATTTAGAATCTTAGGCGCAGGTGTTGGTATTTCTTTTGCACAAAAAGGGTCAATTCTTGGACCTATCCTATTCTTGTTAATTTATAACATTCCACATATTTTAGTCAGAGTTTATGGTATGAAATACGGTTACCAGTTAGGTGCAAAATCAATCGATGCTCTTGTTAACGGCGGTTTGATGAATCGTGCAACAAAAGCAGCAACAATTATGGGCTTAACTGTAATTGGTGGAATGATTGCTTCGATGGTAAATTTCAATGTAGCTACGGTTGTAAAAATGGGAGATATCTCATTTAGCATTCAAACTGAATTATTAGATGCAATTTGTCCAAAAATATTACCTTTACTACTTACATTTGCCGTATACCACGCTCTAATGAAGGGTAAAAAACCAGTTACAATCATGGTTGTTCTAATTGTTGCGGCAATCGCAATGAAATTCTTTGGAATTATTTAAAATGAGGTGGGAAAATGACATTAGTAGATAACGATAAAATGCTCGAATATATTCATGAAGAGCAAAAATATGCATTACATATTTTTGATAACGCTGAAACAATTTGCAAAGATTTTGCTGATAACTATGCATCAAAGAATTATGGAAGAGTATTAATTGTAGCTTCAGGTACATCTAATAACTCTGGTTTAACAGCAAAACATTTCATGGAATATGTATTAAAGAAACCAGTACAGTTATTCTCTTCTTATGACTACGCACATTACAATAAATTGTTTTGTCCAAATGATTTAGTCATTACAGTTACTCAAGAAGGTGAAAGTACTAATACAATCGATGCAATTAATGTAGCTAATGAACATAATATCGATAATTATGTAGTTACAGAAAATGTAGATAATACATGTACTCAACTTGCTAAGGGAAAAGTAACTATCGATTGTGATCGTGAATACTTTGGACCAAAGACAAAGGGATATACATGTACTGTATTAACACTTTACATGATGGCACTAGAAGCTGCACGTAAAGCAGCATCAATCACTCAAGCTGAATATGAAGAATTAAGAGAAAGATGCAGAAAATCACTTTCTAATATCGATACAATCATTGATGAAAGTGAAAAATGGTTTGAAGATAACAAAGAAGAACTAATTGCATGTGAAAGAGCATTTGTAGTTGGATATGGTCCACATGTTGGTACTGCTTTAGAAGGTGCATTGAAAAGCTTAGAAACTGTAAGATATTTCTATTTCTCTTTTGAAACTGAGGAATTCTTACATGGTCCTCTTGCTGCTGTAAAACCAGATGTATATACATTTATTATCGCTCCTAAAGGACAAGATTATGAAAGAAGTAATGCATTATATACATCAATGGCAGAACAAAATGAACATGTATTTGCACTAGGAAAACAAGATAACACAACATCTAAACATGTTTTAGCTGGTTCATTTACAGATGATGAATATATGTCAGTATTTGAATATATCGTTCCATTACAATTACTTGCTTATAGAACATTTAAAGGAAAAGGAATTGACCTAAATGTTCGTAATTATCCAAGAACTGGTGCAGCTGTTCCAACAAAAGCAAAAGCCTTAGAACGTAAATAATAAGATTTACTAGTAAAGAAAGGGTTAGCGATATTGTTAACTCTTTCTTTCTCATTCAGTGAAGGTAGAAAGAGAGGAAATATGATAAAAGCAATATTTTTTGATTTTGATGGGGTTTTAGTTGATTCAGAAAAATTACATAGTGATATAACAATTGACTATCTTCACCGTACGAATATGCCCATTCCAGATTATGAAGCATATGGGGTAATCGGTGGTAATCCTAAAATGAATTATTGGGAAAGTGTATATGAACGCTATAAAAATGTAATGCCTTGTACATATGATGAATTAATCACCGGAATTAGAGATGCGCATAAATGTTTAAAGGAATATGACTATAGCAAGATTATGTTTAAAGATGTTCCAGTAACATTAAGAACATTAAAAGATAAGGGGTATCTTTTAGCGTTAGCATCATCTTCAGCAATGGATTACTTAATTAAAAATTTAAATTCCTGTGGTATTAGTGACATATTTGATTTTATTATTTCTGGTCGAGATATTACAGAATCAAAACCATCACCACAAATCTATAATAAATGTATAGAGCATTTTGGTCTAAAACCAACTGAATGCGCTGTAGTAGAAGATTCAACATTTGGCATACAAGCGGCAAAAAATGCAGGATTATTTACGGTTGCAATCAAAGATTATCGCTTTGGGATGAAACAAGACAAAGCCGATGCATTTGCAGATAATCTTACAGAAGCGATGAATATTTTAATATCTATGAATAGTGGGTATAATGATATATATGGAAAAGTACAAGATAATTGAAACGGATATAATTAATGCAATACAAACCGGAAAAATTAAACCTGGCGAAAAACTTCCGGGGGAAGTTGAACTGTGCGAAAAATATAATGTATCACGAGTTACAGTGCGTAAAGCAATTTTAAATTTAGCGAGTGCAGGTAAAGTATACAGAAGAGCTGGTGATGGAACATATGTAAGTGAAAAGCCATATGTTAATACAACTGGTCAAGCAAGAAGCTTCAGTGAAGATATGATACAGAATGGTAAAAAGCCAGGATCGGTATTATTGAATTTTAAGATATCTAAAGCAAAGAAAAATGAGTTTATTGCTGAAAAACTTAGATTAAAGGAAAATGAATCATTTTATGAAATTGAAAGGCTTCGTACAGGAGATGGAATTCCAATTGCGATAAGTTATACCTATATACCATTTAAGATGATGCCTGATTTTAATATTAATCGAGTAACTTCAGGGTCACTATATTCATATTTTAACGAATTATATGGACTAGATTTAATGATAAAAGAGCGTACCATGTCCGCAGTTAAACCAACAAAAGAACAGAAAAAGGCTTTGAAAATATCAGATGAACCGCTGCTTAAAATATGTCACCCTTCTTATACAAAAACAGGAGTAATCGTGGAATACTCGGAAACATATTATGTGGGAAGCAGATTTGTGTATACCAGTTTTAAATGCTAAATATAAATTTTTAAGGAAGAAGTAGACATTAGGTCTGCTTTTTTTTATGAAAGCAATGAAAATGTTTGAAAAAAGTTAAGTGTTTTTCTTTACTGTATGCAAATAAATTTATTTGTATTTTTTGCTGTGAAAGGGGTTGCATAAATAAATAAAAGTAGTATAGTAAAATCATCAAGTGGATTACAAAGTAAGCCAATAAACAGGAGGAGCAAGTGAGACATTTTATTATATCTTCTCATTCCCATCTTGCTGAGGGAATGGTAAGTGCATTGGAATTAATCGTTGGTAAAATTGATAATTTAAGCTTCTATAACGCATATACAGAAGAAGAAACTGGCGATAACGAACATTTCAAAGAAAAAATTATGCGAGAGATTAATTCGATTCCAAAAGAAGATGACATCATCATCATGACTGACATGTTTGGTGGCAGTGTCAACAATGAATTACTCGATTTATGCAAAAATAAAAATTGCCATTTAGTAACAGGAATGAATCTTCTGTTAGTAATTGGACTTTGCTTGGGAAGCGAAGAAGAACCAATTAATGAACAAATTCATCGCTTAGTCGAAGAAGCAAAAACAGGAATTATTTATTGTAATGAACTAAATTCAGATTCTGAATTTGAAAACGAAGAATTCTAAAGGGGAAAGGAGGAAAAATACATGATTAAGAATTTAAGGGTAGACCATAGATTACTTCATGGTCAAGTAGCATTCTCATGGACAGCATTTCTTGGTGCGGACTCTATTTTACTAGCTAGCGATAGCTTGCTAAATGATGATTTAAGACTAACTGCAGTTAAAATCGCTAGGCCGCCTGGAGTAAAACTTGTTGTTAAGACAATTGATGATTCTATTAAAGCAATTAATTCTGGCGTAACAGATAAATACAAACTATTTGTTGTTACAGACACAATTAAGGATGCCGGAAGAATTGCTAGAGAATGCAAACTTAATAGTATTAATTTAGGTGGAACAAAGTCAGCGAAAGATAAAAAGAAATTATCAAAAGCAATCTACGCAACTGATGAAGAAATTAGTTTGCTGAAAGAGTTAGATGCTGAAGGAATTAAAATGACAATTCAAATGATTCCAAGTGAACCAGAAATTAATGTACAAAGTGTTTTAAATAATTTTTAAGAAGGGAGATAAAAATGCTTTTAGTTCAAACACTTTTAATTACAGTAGTAATTTTTCTCGCAAGATGTCACACAGTTTTTGGAACGTGTCTAGTTAATAGACCTATCGTTCTAGGAGCTTTGACAGGACTAGTAATGGGGGACCTAAAACAAGGTGTTATCATGGGTGGAACTCTAGAACTAGCTTATGTAGGTGCAGTGTCTATCGGTGCTTATGTACCACCTGATATGGCATGTGGAACAGTTTTAGGAACAGCTTTCGCAATTGAAGCTGGAATGGGGCCTGAAACAGCTCTTGCATTATCTTATCCTATCGCAGCTGCAAGACAAGCAATCGGTACTTTAGGTACACCAATTGGATTATGGTTCTTGCATAGATGCGATAAATATGCAGCAGAAGGCAATGTTAAGAAGTTTGAAAGAGGATATTGGCTATGTGCTTTCGTTGGCAAACTTATTTTCCTTCCAATTACACCATTAGCATTCTACTTTGGCTCAGATGCAGTTATTTCATTAATTAATTTATTACCTCAATTCGTTATCGATGGAATTGGTATTGCTGGTGGATTACTTCCAGCATTAGGTTTTGCGATGTTGGCGCAAATGATTATGAACAGAAAAGTCGTTGTATTCTTCTTCCTAGGCTTCTTTACAGTTAAATTACTAGGTGTTGGAACAACAGGCGTAGCAATTTTCGCAGTAATTCTTGCAATTGTATTAGTTGGAATTGAAAAGAGTATGGCTGACATGCAAAAAGTAACTTCAACAGGAGGCGATTTCGATGAATTTTAATCTATTAACAAACATAATGAATCCTGATCCAGATAATCTGATTACAAAAGAGGATTTAAAGAAAGTATATTATCGTTCTATTCCAATGGAAGCTACTTGGAACTATGAAAGACAAATGAGCTTAGGTTATTGCTATGCAATATTACCAATACTTAAAAAAGTTTACAAAGATAATCCTGAAAAACTTACAGATGCAATGGTAAGACATATGGAATTCTATAATACTACTCCATTTATCATTACATTCCCATTAGGTATTACAGCAGCTCAAGAATTAGAAAATGCAAAAAATGAAAACTTTGATACAACTCAGATTGCAACAGTTAAGACAGCTATGATGGGTCCAATCGCTGGTATTGGTGACAGCTTCTTCTGGGGTACATTAAGAGTATTAGCAACAGGTATTGGTGTTTCTCTTGCTGTTCAAGGAAGCATCATGGGTGCGATTCTATATCTAGCAATATTCAACGTTCCTCATTTCTTAATGAGATATGCAGGCGTATTCTTAGGATATAACTTAGGAACAGATTTCTTGAAGAAATTGGATGAATCTGGTTCTATGCAATTATTGACATATGGTGCAGCAATTGTGGGGTTAATGGTTGCTGGATCTATGACAGCTGAAATGGTTTATTTAAATTTAAATATTCCAATTGGTATTGGTGAAACAGCCAGTTCATTACAAACTATTTTGGATGGTATCGTACCTGGTTTAGTTCCACTTGGAATTTTCGGATTAGTATATTGGCTATTAAAGAAAGGTATGAAACCATTACCACTAACATTCACATTAATGCTTGTTGGAATAATAGGCGCTTGGTTAGGTATTTTTACAGCATAATATAGGAGGACAAAAAGATGCTTGGTTTTGATAAAGAAAAATATATGGGAATGGGCAATCTAGTTCAATCAAAAAGAGGCGAACTAGAAGCAATTGCTCAAAAATTGTATGATCGTAATGTAAAGAGTATTTTCTTCACAGGCGTTGGTGGAACAACTGCTGAATTCACATCATTAAAGGCAGCTATCGAAACAAAAACAGCTTTACCAACATATGTAGTAAACGCTGCAGAATTAATGCTAAAAGGAAATACACAACTAAATAAAGATTCTATCGTTATCACAGGTTCTAAATCTGGTGATACAAAAGAAACTGTTGCAGTAGCTAAATGGTGCCAAGAAAGAGGAATCGAAGTAGTAGCTATTACTAAAGAAGGTACTCCATTATGTGATTGTGTAGATTATCTATGCACAATGGATACATCTGGTGTTGAAAATACATATTTATCATTCTACTATATCGTATTAAAGTTATTAAATCTAAGAGGCGAATTCGAGGATTATGATGAATTTGTAAAAAACATGACACACGTTCATGAATCTTTAATTAAAGTTAAAGAAAAGTTTGATCCAGTAGCGGAAACAATTGCTAAAAAGACATATAAAGAACCATATCTAATGTGGATTGGCTCTGGCACAGTATGGGGTGACGTATATATGTTCACAATGTGCATCTTAGAAGAAATGCAATGGATTCGTACAAAAGCTGTTTCTTCTCCAGAATTCTTCCATGGAAGTTTGGAACTTGTTGATGAAGATACATGTGTATTCTTATTAAAAGGTGTTGGCGAATGCAGACCACTTGATGAAAGAGTTGAAAAATTCTTAAATCAATATGCTGAAAAGAAAGTGATTATTGATTTGAACGATTATAAACTTGAAGGAGTAAGTGACAAATTTGCAGATTTATGTAGCCCAATGGTAGCAGAAACAATTTTGACAGGTCGTTTAGCTAGTCATTTCGAACATCATACTGGCCACTCACTAGCCTTCAGAAGATATTATAGACAATTTGATTACTAATATAAATATTTGTTGTTTGTGTGTAATTGTTCATTAAACAATCATTAAAAATTGATCCAATTATAGGTGGGGACAAATAGTCCCTACCTATTTTGGTTAGAAAGGTCACATATGAAAGAAACAATGGAAACTTATGTTTTAGAAAGTCCTAAAACACTTCATGATAATTTAAAAAATAGAGATTCATTAGTAAAAGAAATAGTTGATATCTATAAATCAACAAACAAGAAAAACATTTGTATTGTAGCTTCAGGTTCTTCATATAACTCAGCATTATGTGCTTTACCTTATATGAAAAGAGTATCTAAAGTAGATATTGAATTAATTTCTCCATATACATTTACAAATTATAGAACAGTTAAAGAGGACACATTCTATATGGTTATTTCTCAAGGTGGAGAATCAACTAATTCTATTGAAGCATTAGAATATTTGAAAAAGAATAATCAATTAGCAGTTGGTGTAACTGGTAATGTCAATTCATCTTTAAAAGATTACGCAGATGTAGTAATTGATTATGGTGTTGGTGAAGAAAAAGTAGGATATGTAACTAAAGGAGTTGTTACATTAATTTTATTCTTAGATTTATTTGCATTATATATTGGAAAAGATAATGATGAAATGTTCAATCAAGAAATAAAAGATATAGAAAATGCTATTTCTTATTATCCAACAGTAATTGATAAAACAAAGAAGTTTATCGAAAATAACTACATTCGTTTAACAACAATGAAACAATGTTATGTTCTCGGTAACGAAACATGCTTTGGTATTGCAAGTGAAGCTGCTTTAAAGATTGGGGAAACCGTTCATATTCCAACAAGTGCGCATGAATCTGAAGAATTCCTGCATGGACCTAATTTACAACTTGATCCAACTTATACTGTATTTGTAATAGACGGAAATGATCAGACTAGCATTCGTTTAAAAGAAATATATAACGCTGTTAAATCTATTGGATGTGCAACTTATTACATTGCAGCATGTGGAGAAAAAGAAGAGGATGATACACAATTTATTGTTAATGCAAATGTAAAACATGAACTATTGCCATTTGTGTATTTGCCATTATTCCAATTGCTTTCAAATACAGTCACAACAGATTTGAACCGTTGGCAAAAACATCCGATGTATAAACACTTCAATGACAATATAAGAAGTAAAATGAAGTGATCATTTGATAAAATAATTAATGTAACTAAGGGAAGGAGGCAAGTTTATAACCTAATAATAAATAGGGATAAGTTGTGTATGAAAGGAATTAACCAAGACGCAATTATTGCGGATGAAATTAGATTACTAATTGATGAAGGAATTTATAAACAGGGAGATAAACTGCCTTCTGAATTAGAATTATGCAAAAAATTTAACGTCCAGAAAATGACTATTCGTTCAAGTATGCAAATATTAAAAGACGAAGGAATTATATGGGCGAAAAAAAACAGTGGACATTATGTCAGCAGAAAAAGAATCAAGAGAAATATCAGTTTCTTTTCATCTACAAAAGATTTATTAGATAAAAATGGATATTCTTTTGATGTCGAAATAGCTGAAATCACAAAGATTAAAGCCAATAAAGAACTCTTTGAAAAAACAGGTATATATATTGGACAAGATTTATTTTTAATCAAACGAGTAAGAAAAATAGAAGATAAAAAAACAATGATAGAGAAAAGTTTTTTGATTGCTGATTATTTTCCGGGATTAGACAAACATGAGTTTATCAATGATTCACTATATGAGACGATAAAGCAATACTATGGCATTCAAATAGATCGATCAGAATCAGAACTTCGAGTTGTAGAAGCGACTAAAGAAGAAAGTGGTTTGTTGGAAATTGAAGAAAAATCTCCAGTTGTAAAAGAATATAGCTTCAATTATGACTTTGAAAACAGGTTATTTGAATACAGCATAAACACTATGCTTATAGATTTATATTATTTTGAGAGGTGACGAATGAAAGTATTACCAATATATAAACAAATAGAAGATGAAATTATTAGTAATATAGATGATAACACCTACTTGTCAAATCAAAAGTTACCTAGCGAAAGAGAATATGCTGAAAAGTATGGTGTAAATAGACTTACTGTTACTAAAGCAATTAATCACCTGGAAGAACTTGGATATGTTTATCGAATTCAAGGAAAAGGTACTTTTGTTACGGATAGAATAAATAAAATTACATTGGGCTCAAACGGTGAATCTTTAGCTAGTAGTGGTTTTACTGCTATAGGGAAAAATCGTGGCGCTTTATCTTACTCGAAAGTAATATTCAGCAGTTTAATTTATAAATATCCAGCAATGGCAAGAAGACTAAGAATTAGTCCAGATGAACCTATATTTGCTTTACATAGAGTTCGTTACATGAATGATATACCAGTATTAGTTGAATATACTTATGTTCCTGCAACATACTTTCCACATATTGATGAACAAGATTTTAGTATGCTTTCTTTATATGATTATATGAAAAAATATAATCGTCTTTCTGTAGATTTCAGACAGAAACTTACAATCATGAAATGTCCTGAAAAAGAAGCGAAATATTTAAATATCGATAAAAATACACCTGTGTTTTATTTTGAATATTTAGGTAGAACAAAAAAAGGTGAAGTTGTCGAATATACAAGATCTTATTATAAATCTGATGCAATCCAATTTAAGTTTAATCAATATTATTCTGATTTCTAATATTATTCAAATACAATAAATAATTGGTCATGATTGTCAAATTTTCACGATGATTATGACTTTTTATTATGACAAGAATGAAACAAACTACAGTATATTTTCACTGATAGATAGGAGAATATTCGTTTTAGTGGATGTATAATATATATAAATTTTAAGTGAAAGGAATAAAAAACGGAGGAATTTACATGAATTTATTAGAAGAAAGCAGAGTTAAAATTGATAGTATTGATGAACAAATTACTAAACTATTTGAACAAAGAATGAAAGCTGTAGAAGGCGTACTAGAGTATAAAAAACAAAATAATATGCAAATCTTTGATGGATCTAGAGAAAAAGCTATTATTGCAAAAAATGTAGCACGTTTAGAAAATGCAGATTTAGAAAAATACTTCGTAGATTTCTATCAACATATGATGGATGTTTCTAAGAACTATCAAAAAGATTTATTAGAAAAGTAAAAATTACCTGGCAATGAACCAGGTTTTTTGTTGCTAAAAATTACTTTGTATATAATTTTTGAATATTTCTAAAGGTTGTGATGTATTACCCTTTGAAGAAATCATATATAGCTTTCTTGTGATACTTGGTAATATGTTTACCGCAACGACATTTTCTTTATCAGCATAGTTTTCGTATGTACTGGCAGTTACAAATGAGTAGGCAAGATTATATTTAGCAATTTGAAAACATATTTCTGCTTCAGAGCTATTACCAATAATTTTAGGCTTAATGTCATTCTTTTTAAAATAATCATCAATCATTTGATGCATATTGGATTTTTTAGATACATTAAATAGTGGTAGATTGTCTAATTCATCTAATGTAATTGTTTTTTTAGCAGCTAGTTCGCTATTTTTATTGGCTAATAATACAAGAGGAGATTCCCCAAGTGGAGATAAATCTAAGGATTTTGATAAATTAATATATTCATTATCATCAATACTGTATGTACCAACAATGATTGCAACATCTATTTCATCATTCAATATTTTTTCTACTAAAGTAACTGAACCATCAATGACTAGATAACATTTAACATAAGGATGTTCATCTATAAATTGATTGATCATTTCACCGAAACCGTTATAACCAAACATCCAATACAAACCAATTTTTAATTTACCACCAATGTTTTGATCAATAATCATATCGTTCTGACATTTTTGGTAATTTTTTAAAGTTTGACGGGCAAAAGAAATGAAAAGTTCACCTTCTTTTGTAAGACTTATATTCTTTTTGGTTCTAATAAATAAAGTCTGATTTAACTCTTTTTCAAGTTCTTTTATTTGAATAGAGAGAGTAGGCTGGGTGATATATAGTTTTTCGGCAGCTTTAGTAAAGTTACCTTCATTTGCTAAAGTGATAGCGTATTTAAGTTGTGTAAAATTCATATCACAATTATAGAGCTTATCTATCAAAATCATCAAGATAATTAATTATATTTATGTAAGCGATTACGATAAACTGAAAATAGGAGGTAACTATGCAAACTTTAAATTATGATGTGGTTGTAGTTGGTGCAGGAAGTGCTGGAGTAGCAAGTGCTTTAGCCAGCTCTCGTACAGGATCTAAAACCTTACTTGTTGAAAGAAAAGCTTGTTTTGGTGGTGAAGCGACTAATTCATGGGTAAGTGCTTATTGTGGATTTTATACAAAGGGAGAAGTACCAACACAATGTGTTAAAGGCATAGGAGATGAAGTCTTAACTAGACTTAAAGAATATGGGGAAGACGTCAACTATGTCGTTAATCCAAGTACAAAGAACGCTTCTGTTCGTTTCCATCCGGAAGTAGTTAAGTTAGTGCTGGATGATATGATGATGGAATCCAGTGTTGATTGTCGTTTATGTACATCTTTAATTGATGTTGAAGTTGTAGATAACAAAATTGTATCAGTTACAATAATGGACGATGAAGATAAATATAAGGTTTATGCTAAATCATTTATTGATACAACAGGTGATGCAAATTTAATTCATTTAGCTAATATAGAAACAATGTGGGGAAATGAAGAATTTGGTATTCAACAGTCATCATTATCTTGCCTAATAGAAGGTGTTCCAAAAGAAGAAATTAAAATTGAAACTTTAGAAGCTGCTATTAAAAAAGGAAAAGAAAATGGCATTAAGTATCTAGATAAAGAAAGAGGCATGATTATTAAGGTTAAAGGTGATGATTATGGATATCTCACAATCCCAAGCGTCATTATTGATAATTTAAGTGGTAAAGAGTTAACTTTAAAACATGTTGAATTAAGAAAGAAAGCTTTATCATATGCTAAAACGATAAAAGAATATGCTGAAGGTTTTAAAAATACTAGACTGATGGCTACAGCACCATATATTGGTATTCGTGAATCTAGAAGAATGATTGGTCAAACAATCATCAAGGGAGAAGATGTATTAAAGGCAACTAAATCAACGGATACAATTGCTAGAGCTGGGTGGCCAGTAGAGGTTCATAAGCTTTCAGGACTTGAATATCACGAACTAAAAGATAATGATTACTATGGTATTCCATTATCTGCATTAATTTCTAAAGATATCAGCAATTTATTTTCTGCGGGTAGATGCATTTCTTGTGATAGTATTGCACTAGCCTCATTAAGAGTAATGGGTACAAGTTTTGCGACAGGACAGGCATCTGGAGTAGTAGCAGCATATTACGCAAAAAATGGTGTGATCGAAGTCACAGAAATTCAAGAAATCTTGAAACAACAAAATGCTTTGATATAAAAAAGGGAGATTTATATGAAGAAAAGCAATTCACAATTTTACATTACGATTATTATTTCATTTTTGTTCATGTTTGGGTTTAAGTTTTTACCCGCACCAGCAGGTTTATCAACTTCTGGTATGCAAGTAATTGGTGTATTTATTGGTACATTAATTCTATGGCTAACAATTTCAATTGACTGGCCATCTATCTTATTACTTGGTGCATTGGCATTAATTCCTGAATTGAAATTTAAAACAATTTTATCAGGAGCTTATGGCAATACAACATTTGTCTTCTTAATGTTTACATTTATTGTTACTTACGCCTTAAGTAAGACAAGTTACATTAAGCGTATTGCACTTGCATTTATTACTTCTAAATTAGCTAAGAAAGGTCCATGGTTCTTCGTTGTACTATATGGTCTATCAATTATCTTCTTAGGAATGTTTATTTCACCAACAGTATTATTCTTTGTATATTTACCAATTCATGAAGAAATCTGTACATTACTAAATCTAGAAAAAGGTGACAAGTTAAGTGCAATGTTAATGATGAGCACTGTTATCTTCTGTGGTATTTCAAGTGGTATGACACCAATTGCTCACGTATTCCCACTAATTGCTATGGGATTATATGCAGATATGTATGGTGTAGCAATCGATTATGCACGTTTCATGATGGTAGCTATTCCTGTAGGTTTATTAACATTTACTATTGTTATGCTTGTATTTAAGTTTATTTTAAGACCTGATATGAGTTCTTTGAAAAACTTTGATGTAAACCAAATTAAAGGTAATGAAGAAAAAGTTACTTTATCAGAAAAAATTGTTCTTTCCGTATTTATTCTTGTAATTGTACTTTGGGTTGCTCCAGGACTATTAAAGCTTCTTATTACAAGTGGACCAGTATATGAATTTTTAGCATGGTTCGATGGTTTAGGCACAGCAATGCCACCACTAATTGGTATTATCATTCTTTGTATTGTACGTGTTGACGGTAAACCTCTTCTTTCAATTGGTGAAGCAATGTCAAAAGGTGTATCTTGGCCAAGTTTAGTAATGTGTGCTGGTACGCTTGCGATTGGTAGTGCTTTAACTAACGCTGATATTGGCTTTACTGCTTGGTTATCATCAACATTATCACCAAGAATTGCTGGCTTATCACCAATTATCATGGTACTTATTTTCGCTTTATGGGCAGCTATTCAAACAAACTTATCTAGTAACATGGTTACATCAACTTTAGTTACTACTGCAGCTTTATCTATTACTGCAGGTATGGCTGGTATCACAGTTCCAGGTATCGTTATTGTTGTTGGCATTATGGCTTCTTATGCTTTCGCTACTCCACCTGCAATGCCATGTGTTGCGATTGCTGGTAGTAGTGGATGGACAAACACTATGCAGATGATGTTCTATGGATTTATTGCAATGTTTGTTGCTGTATTAGTTGTTACATTTGTTGGATATCCAATTGCGACATTAATATTCTAAAAAATGAAAAAGACATTTTATAAGGAAATAGCATTTATTATTGCTATGTTCACTAATAGTCTTGCTATATCGTTACTTGTAAAATCTGTTTTTGGGGTATCTACGTTAAGTAGTTTACCCCTAGTTTTGAGTAAAATATTTAACTCTATTAGTTTTGGAATGATGAACTTTGGGGTTCAATCTTTATTACTAGTGATATTAATTTGTATAACAAGACAACCTAAATTCAGTTATATTATCAGTTTTATTATTGCGTTTGTTTTTGGTGTTTTAGTTGATTTGTTTGATGTATTAGTTGCACCTTTAACAGCTGGTTTTGTATTTAGAGTAATATATTTCTTTAGTGGTTGGGTGTTGATCAGTTTTGGTGCAGCATTATTCATTAATTCATCAATGCCGCTTATGCCATTTGATGGATTTATTAAAGATTTATCTGTATTTTTAAAAGTTTCTGTGAAAAAAGTTAAAACAACTTGTGATTTGATATTTGTTTCTTCAGCTGTCATTTTGTCTTTATGCTTTTTAAAACAACTTGTAGGTGTTGGTGTAGGAACAATATTCATGGCTTTATTTACGGGAAGCTTAACGCAATATTTCATTGATCAATTACAGAGTAAATATCAATTTATCGCAAAAACAAATGTAGGTAAAAAACTAGAGGAAATCGCTGCAATTAAAACAAAATAACAACAATAGTTATTCATACAAACAAAAAGATTGGAGAATTTTGAAGTGAACCCTATTATTTGAACGCTTTATAACTATCTATGATAGTAAGGCTTGAGATCTTGCTTGGCAAGGTGTTAAGCCTTTTAATTTT
>JABLTN010005666.1_pt1 | contig 16547 bp, 8 predicted proteins | sample 7160141 | NCBI WGS metagenome assembly JABLTN01 (sample SAMN14651226, study PRJNA627086) | human gut metagenome | isolation source: feces | host: Homo sapiens | reverse complement strand
AATTGCTGTTTGTGGTTTCCATAAAATAATCCACTGTGAAAATTTGGTCGGCTCACTGCTGATTTCCGCGCTGGTCATCTTCCCTGCGCTGTCCGCGATGCGCGTATTTCAAAACTTCCGCGCTGTGACCATTTGTTCCGCGGTGTTGTCCGTCATCTGCGCATTCTTGGGAATCCTTGTTTCCATTCTCGCCAGCACACCGGTCGGTTCTACCATCGTTGCGGTCAATATTGTTGCGTTTGCGCTGTTCTGTGCAGTCGGAAAATTAAAAAGCTAACATTTATCACGCAAAAGACGCTGTGTTTGAGAAGATTCTCAAGTACAGCGTCTTTTTGTTAGATTTCATCGTAGTAACCGGATACAATGCTGTTTACGAGCATGGAAACCGCATAGAACAAACCGCTTCCAATCGCAAAGTGCCAAGCCTCATGTATGTCAAAAATCTGCGCCGCCAACAAAAATACAATCATAACTGCCACATATATCACATTCATAATGTCGTATGCTCGGCTTTTCGTCTGTAATAGAAGCATCTGATTGCGTTCGTCTGTCAATTCAATGCGTTCCTCTTCTGTCAACCTTTTTGTCCGCGCACGAACCAAATCCCAGATACCGCCAACGATAAAGATTCCCGAAACAATCCAATTGAGCCAATTTCCGCGCTCTTGTATCGCCAAAATGATCCATAGGATGCCCAGACCGACACGCCACCATCCATCTGCTGCGCGCTTTTTATTATAAAGTTTCATATTGCTTGTCCTCCTCCTGCTTGTTTTCTTCCAGACAGCACAAATCTTCTACGCTGACGCCAAACACCTGTGCAATGCGATACGCCAGCATGAGGGACGGATTGTACTGCCCTCGTTCAATGGAAATAATCGTACGTGATGACACATGCACGCGTTTTGCCAGCTGAAGCTGTGTCATTTCTGCCGCTTGCCGCAGCTCTTTGACTCTTGTTTTCATTCGTGCCTCCTCGAATATGAAGTTTACTTCTCGTGAAGCTGACTTCATATTAGCACACGCTATCTATTTTGTCAAGACGAAAAAAGCTGTGCATGGTTTTTACCACACACAGCTTTTATGTTTTCTTTACGGTTACGCCAGCTCTCCATCCGGATATACCGTGCGAAGTTTATTTCCGTTAGACAGTGCAACCGTCACGCAGCAGAACAGCAAGATTGCAAATCCCGCATAAATCATCCACGTGATGCCATATCCCAAGATGCCCTGCAAAATGCTCGTCAGCACAGAGCCGACCGCTGCACCAATCAGGAAGAACAGATTCAAAAACGCATAGATTCCTGCATAATCCTTTGTGCCGAATACTGTGGAAGTCAAAAGAGACGGAAGCATTCTCGGCAGGCTCATCGTAAGCCCGAAGAACACACAGTATCCCCACGCAAAATTCATGTTGAACTCTGATAAGTACAGGCAAATCATGCCGAGTACAATCAAAACAGACATGGTAAGCACCGTTTTTTGAATGCCCCAGCGATCCATCATAAATCCTGCAATAATCGTGGCAACCAAAACGACAATAGAGTATACAGACAAAATATAGCCTGTTCCTTGCGTCGTCCAGCCGACAGACATCAAATAATTGGGAACATGCGTCGTGACGCCGGATGCCAAAGCACCGACCAGCATCACCGTGCCAACCATTGCGCCAAACGCGCTGGACTTTGTCGCGGTCTTTTTGGTGACACCGGTCCAAGCCTGTTCCGCGCTCGGCTCGCTCTTTGCGCCATCCGCCTGCCGATACGGCTCCTGTCCATACTCTTCCGGACAACGTTTGACAAGCAGCAGGCATATAATGACCAATGCAACGGTTACCACTGCGCTGCTAAATACAAATGCGTGTTTGTATCCGACATTGCTCGACGCAATAATCTTGGACAGAACCGGCGACCAGATTGCAGTTCCGACACCGGAACCGCAAAACGCAATGGACATGGCAACCGAGCGCTTGTCCTCAAACCATGCAGTAATCAAAACGGAAATCGGCAGCTGTGTCAGTCCGGCAAGAAAGATATTGCTGAGGCAAAAGACAATATAAAACTGCCAAATTGCCGTACAAATGCTTGCCAGAGCAAACAATGCGCCGCTTGCCGCAATGCACAGCAGCATAAACAGCTTAAAGTGTTTTCCCTGATACAGTCCGGCAATCGCCATCGCGCCGCCGGCACTGGCAAATGCCGCAATCAGGTTGATCATAGACCACGGCGTGGTACTGGATAATTGGAGATTATCACAGACCGGATGCATATATAACGACAAACAATTGCTGTAGATCGCTGTGGCAAAAAAGGAAAACAAAAACATTGCCGCCACAACGCTCCACCCTGAAAAGCGTTTCTTTCCCATAAAGTATTCCCCCGTTTGGCATAGAGCACGCGATGTACCCTATGCCATTTCTGTGTTTATACGCTTACTTTTTTCCCAAAGTCCCCTCGCAAATTGCCTTTACCATGCCAATGCGGTTGGTCTTAAAGTGGAAGAACGGGCGTTCCGGCAGTGCATAAATTTCAACCGGCTGCATGTAATCCTCCAAGCATGCAGCGACTTTCTCGCGAATGTCGTCCACTGTGTATCCGTCTTCCAGCACGACAAACAGATACGGCACGAAGCAATGGTGATGCTCCGGATCTTGAATGATAACGAAGAACTCATCATCAATGCCCGGAATGTTGGCATCTGCCAGACGGTTCTCCATCGGCAGCGTCATCAGCTCTCCGCCGCCATAGCGTTGTGCAGAACCACGTGTCAGCGCATAGATTGTGCCGTCCTCTGCCATATAGCCAATATCACCGGTGTGCAGCCATCTCTTGCCATCCGAATGAACCTTGATTGCCTTTGCTGTTGCCTTCGGGTCATCATATCCCATCATGGTTCCGGGGCCGCACTGACAAATCTCACCCATTGTATTATAGGTCAGCTCTTCCTCTGTGCCAGGCTTAAAAATAGATATCACGGTCAGCGGCATCGGCACGCCAACGTTGCCGTTTCCAATCGGATGCGGTGTCATCGGCAGCGTCATATTCGAACCTGCCTCGCTGCAGCCGTATCCGGTCGTGAAGCGCGCCTTGCAATTGTGGTCATTCAGGAATTTTTGTGCACGCTTGAGCTGGTTGTTGTTGTACGCCTCACAGCCTGCGCCAGCTGCAAACAGATGCGACATGTCATAATCGTCTGGCACACGGCCGTTTCTCATCACAATTTCAATGAACATCGGAATCAGTGGCCACGCATTGGGGCGATAGCGCATAAGTTCCAAGTCCACGTCATTGACATCGACAAACGGAGACAGAATCAACAGCTTGTCGGATGCCAGCGGCATCAGCAGCATAGCTACCACCACGGCAACCAGCGTCGGCGGCAAAAGTGTTACCATCCATGTCGGGCGAAAATCGCTGGCACCGCCATAGAAATTCATCTGGTGCATGGTGCCGATCATCGTGTGTGCGGAATGAATAACCTGCTTGGACGGACCGGTCGAACCGCTGGTATATGCGCGGAACAACGGACGGTCAATGTCTCTCGGCGCCTCTACGGTACCGGTAAATCCGTCTCCCTGACGCAGGAATGCATCCCAAGACATCGTGCACGGGCCGTATGCAGGATAGTCGCTGTAGAGCGAATCCATATAATCCCAGCAATAATCCGGCATCTGTGTTCGGTCGGCGCTGCGCAGCGGGCTGAGCAAAACCGCACCATGCACACCGGCACCATTGCGGTATGCATTCAGGTCATCATGCGACAGGAAATCATGTGCAAAAATAATCTTCGCGCCGGATTTTTTCACCGCTTCCACATTTTCCTCAATCGTGTTATCGCGGCAGAGCAGCGATGCACCGATTCGTTCTGCTGCCAAAAGCAGATACAAAAACTCCGGAACCGAACGCAGGAAGGTCGGAATCTGGTCTCCCTCGCCAAATCCCAACGCGCGCAGTGCGCGGGCTGTCTTGTCAACCTGTTCGTTCAATTCTTTCCATGTAATGTCTGTGCCGTAATAATGCATGGCTACAACATCGCTTCCCGGGCAGCGCTCCTCCAGATACTCTGCCACTGTCTGCTCCGGAATGCTCAGCCCCTCAATCATCTGCGGCGGATAATACTGCATCCACGGACGATCTACACTCGGCTTACCAGTCAACGTTTTGTTCATATGTATTCCCCTTTCTTTTTTAGGCCCTACTTTGTTATCCATCTAAATACATGGATCATCCTATGAGATGAATATAGTTTACCATGAAAATACAGGAATGAACGTGAAGGAAGTGGAAAGTTGCAAAAAAAGCAAAAAACCAGCTATTCGTCATACGAACAGCTGGTTATGTTTTGTCAATCGGTTTCTTTTTCTTTACTGGCACGATCCAAAATATCAACTCTTTGGATTGCCTCCTGAATAAATGCGCAAATTTCTTCAGTTTCTTCTCGGATAACTTTTCTCTTTTTTGACCACATGTGTTCAAAAAAACGCAGGAAAATTATTTTCATATCCGGATGATGAAAAACAGCAAGATTATTTTTTCGGTTTTCCGTGTGCAGTCTGACGTAACAAATGGTATCCGACAAAAATATACACTGTGTCTCGGCATACTGGAAATCCGCCACCAAACAGCCATATACCAGTTTCACATTGAAATTCTCTCGCTGTGTGCACAGTTCTAGAATATACTGCAAACAGCGCTTTCTCTGCTGCAGCGATAAGTGCATGAGATGATCGAAAAAGTCCAGTTCTCCGTCTACCGCGAGATTGGCCAAAGCGATGCTGTGCAGGATAACAGATATATTTGTCGTTTCCATCATCTTGTTGGTCAGCGTATGCAGATACCTGATGCGTTGCTCCTGCTCCTCATCGTATTGTTCTTTTACCTGTTCCAGCAGTTCTTCGAACAGGTCATCCGGCAGAAAATGTTCCGTTAGATGCCCGACAACCCATTTCTGATTTACAGCCAAGATTGCACGCACATAGTATTTTCCATCTATCATTTTCTGCATGGTCGTGCTGCGGTATAAAAGCATCTCCCGCGTGCACAAATCCCGAATGCTGTGGTACATGGGATTGCTGTTTTCCGCGTCACTGCTCACTGTAACTGCCATGCAGCGATTGAAGTCCATCAGCATGCCGCTGATCATAAATTCATCTTTTACGGCAAAAATCAGCCGTCCTGCCGCCTGCGCCCCTTTATACAGCTTAAAATCAATACGCGCCATATCCGACATCATATTGATAAGAAAAATCGGATCATATGTATAGTCAAATTTTTCCGGTGACAGATCTACCATCAGCGAAAAGTGTACATCCGGATAGAATGCATGGATATCCCGCCGAATATTGCCCTGAATAATCTGTAAGCGGTATTCATGTGTGAGCGCAAGCAAGTCCATTTCCGCCGCAATATGCAGCTGACTCACTCTCCGCAGCACAGGATGATGCATTTTCGCAACGTATTGTGTAGGGCTCAGCTCCGCAAAAAATACGGTTTTCGGTTCAATCGAGGAGCCATATAGGCGCTGTGTATCTTGAACAAAATCATATTCCGCTTCCAAATTGTCAAAAATTGCTTCTTCCAGCTCTGCATCGTTCCAAACCTGATAATTTTCAAACAGGTTTTCTTTGCCTGTTTGGGAACTCAGCCGCACAAGCTCTTGTCCAATGCGCTTTAGCACATTGCGCTTGTTTTTCTCCGCCGGAAGCATCCGCCCGCTGACCCACTTGCTGATGTAGCTCACATCATACTGCAAAGCCTTCGCCAGCGCTGCATTTTTGATTTCTCCCAAGTTCATCAGCTGTTCGAGAAGCTGGCTAAATCTATTTTTCTCTGTTTCCATATTTCGCACCTCCCTGCATGCATCTTGTTCCATTATACCACGATCAAGAAAAATCACAATTTTTCCAATTTCTTCTTTTGTGAATTCCGGATGAAAAAGAAGCCCCGCAGTGAAAACCACTGCGGGGCCAGAGATATGACTCTCTGAATCAGTTTATCGGAATCGTTCCGACTCTTTTACTGATTTTCCTGCGCCTTGCAGTATCCCATCAGAATGGTTGCTGCCTCAGCACGGGTTGCATTTCCTCTCGGATCAAGAACAACGCTGCCGTCGCTCTTTTTCTTACCAAGGATAATGTTGTTCTGGTTTGCCCAAACCATTGCATCGTATGCCCAATCAGAAACCTGATCAGCATCTACAAAGTCAAGCTTGCCGCTAACTGCCGGATTGCCTGCATAGTTGTACATGAACCGTGCAAACTGCTCACGGGTAACCTCGCTGTTCGGCTCAAAGGTCGTTTCGCTGGTACCGCTTGTGATCTTGTTTTCATATGCCCACTGTACAGCATTGTAGTACCACTGATCCTTCGGAACGTCCGTGTACGGATTTCCGTTCGTGGTTGCTGCCGGTCGACCTTCCTTGTTGTACAGAATCTGAACCATCATCGCACGGGTCAGTGTTGCGTTCGGCTCAAAGGTCGTCTCAGAAGTGCCCGTCATCAGCTTATGGTGGTATACATATGCTACCTTGTCGTAGAACCAATCGCCCTCGTTTACATCGGTAAACGGCAGCTTGATTGCACCGCAACGATCACAAACACCATCAACATAGTGGTGACCCAGTGCCGGAACTGCTACTTCCTTGGTGTCGGTGTATTCCTTGCCCTCGTAGGTTGCGGTTGCAGTGAATACATTCTTGCCAGCTTCGGTACAAGTCGGTGCAACACAGTTCTTTTCGTCCTTGGCAACAACTGCGTCAACAGACTGAGTATCGTCGCCTCTCTTACAGGTCAGCGTCAGCTTTGCGGAAGAACCATCCTTTGCCCAGTCAAACTTAGACTCGTACTCATGACCCAGTGCCTGTACATCCACAGTCTTGGACTCGGTTGCGGTTGCAAGAACCTTGCCGTTCTTGTCCTTCAGCTCTGCCTTTGCGGTGTACGTTACCTTGCCGCCGGTGGTGCAGGTTGCATCACCGATCTTTGTGGTTACGTCAGCCTTGACAGTCTGTACATCCTTACAGGTTTCGCAAGTAAACGTTGCATCCGCAGACTTGAAGTCCTCGCTCCACTTGATTTCACCCTTGTACTTGTGACCCAGTGCAGTACCTTCCTGTACTTCAGCAGCCTTTGTTTCGGTCAGTTCCTGACCCAGACAGGTTGCCTTTGCAGTATAAGTAATCTGCGCATCTTCTGTGCAGGTTGCATCCTTCGTTACAGAAGTCACTTCAGCCTGTACGTCCTTCTCTTCTGCGCCGCAAACTTCGCACTTTGCAGAAACGGTAGCGGAATAGCCGCCGTCCTTAAGCTTGGTCCACTTGAACTCAGACTTCAGGGTGTGCTCGCCCTTGCCGGTCTCTACAACGTTGCTTACGGTGTACTTGTGACCTTCAGCCTCGCCGGTAGCGGTATACGTTACCTTTACGCCACCTTCATCGGTGCAGAAGCCTTCGGTCTTGGTGATTTCTGCCTGTGCTGTAACCGACTTGTTCAGTTTAATCGTGATGGTATCATCATTGACCAAGCAGTCGCGCTGATTCTTTTCCTTCTCACAAACAGAAGAGCAAACCAGCGTATCGAAGGTTACGGAATAGGTGCCGTCATCGTTCTTGGTCCACTTCGGATCCTTTGCAGTATAGGTATGGCCGGCATTCTTTACGATTTCATCGTATTCTGCCTTGTCCTTATCATACTGTGCCTTTTTCTTTTCGTAGTCACTGCTGCTACCCATGCTGTTCTTCTTCGGTTCGGTCGGCTCCTCTACAGACTTGCCGCAAACCGTGCAGACATAGCTCTCGCCAGTGTTCCATTTATCGGTCTTATTGCCGTCAGAATCCTTCTTCTTGGTGAAGTAGGTTTCGTCAAAATGGATGTAATGATGATCGCAAGTTTCCTTCTTGTACTCAACGCTCTCGCCAGCGATGCTGGACATTGCCTCGGTACCTCTCAGGTTTGCAACCCACATGAACTCATCGTTGTCGTTGATTTCTCTTTTGTATCCGAACTGCTCCATCATCGAATCGCTGTACTTATCGTTGCTGTAGTTGCTGTAGTCCGGATTGTAGTTGCTTTCCTCAAATTCGTAACCATAGCCATTGTCCTTGCTGTCAACGGTATAATCCTTAGAATCGGTCGGCTTGGTACGGTTGCTTACATCATCCTTACCGGAGATGTACGCCAGATTGGTTGCGACGGAAACATACAGCTTGCCATCGCTCTTCAGGCTGATGCCTGCAATCGGATGATCGCGGAACGTAAAGTCTGCGCCATCTGCGCTGTTTACCAGAGCGAACGACATGCCGCCGAATGCGTTGGTCTTGTCGCGCTTGCCATAAACGGTATCGTACTTCTTGACAGTTGCAACTTCACCGCTGGTCAAATCATAGCTCAGGATGTAGTTAGACAGGTTGAAGTACAGCTTACCCTCATACTGTGCGCAAGTGATTGCGATAGACGGATAGATATCAGCCTGTTCTGCATGCTTTGCATACAGCTCGGTCAGCATATCATTGGTTTCCATCTTCTTGGTTTCCGGATTGTAAACCTGAACAACCGTATCATCCTTGTTGGAATCCGGCTTGTAGGTGAAATCAATCAGGGTCTTATAATCGGTATCGCCATCGCCGGAGTCCGTATTGGTAATCGGATGGCTGACCAGCTTATACTTCGGATCTTCCTTAGAAGTTGTCGTCTGATCCTGCTTGGAATCATTGAGCCGCTTAATCAGGTTTGTAGAATCATATACATAGTACATGTTCGTGCCATCCGAGCTGACATCGCTCTTTGCACGAGCAAACCAAGCGTCCTCATAGGTCTTGTCGGTAGCTACATCCTGATAAGCCGTATTCAATTCCTTGAAGTAGCCATCGTACAGATTTCTTGTGGTCGTATCGCTGAACATGAAGTACATATGGTTCATGTAACCATCGGTCTCCACGCGGTCGCGCGTCATAACTTCACTGTAGCAGTCAGTGTAGCACGGGTCAACATAATACCACTTGCCATCTACCTTGACTGCATTCCAGAAATGGTCGGAGTTGAAGTCCGGCTGCGTCTCACCATACATGGTAACATTAGCCTTGAACGTAATACGAACCAAGTCTACACTGTAGTTGCCATCGGTGTTCACCTTCTTGCCGTCAGAGCTGAAGGTGTACAGATCCTTGGCTTCCTTCCAGTTGTCCGCCTTGGACATATCGGTAGAAGCGCCGTTCTTGCCGTAGATTTCCGGATGAGAAGCCTGAACCAAGTATGCGTATGCCTTGGAATAGCCCAAGCAAACGGATTTGCCAATTGCCAGTGCACCGATCTGGTTGCCTTCCCAGTAGTTGATAACTGCCGGAGCCAGCTGCTTTGCTGCCTGTTCGGTATAAATCGGAATGGCATCATTAGCGGTTGTCTCATTTGTGCCGTCCTGATTCAAATCGACAATCTTATCATTTGCCATAGAGTTCTGGGTGATCTGCTCAACAGTCATCGTTACGCCCGGCTGAACTTCTACACCCTTCTCTTCTGCGTTCTTGATAAAGGCATCCGCCTGCTCACTCATCTGCTGTGCAGCTTCTTCGCCAAAGCTGGTCTTTACAAAGCCTGCGGCATCCTTGGAAATCGCATCTTTATTGGTTTCCATATAGGCATCCGCCTGCTCATTTGCAGCAGCCTTTTCTTCCTCTGTTGCCGTTTCGTCAGTCTTGCCGCCCAAAGCCTGCGTATAAACCGCCTGTCTGATTGCCTTCTCATAGAACTTCTGACGCAGATCTGCTTCAACACCAGCAAAAATCTGATCATGGAACTGATTGGTAATCTGTTCCTTATAGCTAGCATACAAAGTATCGTATACATCCTGATAATGATCCGGATCCTTCGGGTTCTCTGCTGCCATGGTAGGAGTATCCTTGCCCATATTCATGATATAGGACATATCAAACGTATCCTGCGATGCCAGCCAGTCATTCAGAACCAACAGCTTCTGATACTCGGTCTTTGCGCCGGATGCCTTGACAGCCTTGATGGCGTCGTCGCGCTTGTTGCGCACGGTATCACCATAGTACTTTACGCCCAGCTGGTCGCCGTACATAAAGGTCATGATGGTGCCGGTCAGATCGTCATAGCTGTAGTCGCCGTTTCTGACAGCATCAACCGTAACGCCAGCCAGAACCAGCATCTCGCCCAGAACGCCGAGACCGTCTTCGCCCTTGTCATTGTACTGCATGTAGAACGGAAGCTGTGCACCCAGTACATCTGCATTTGCCTTCCAGTTGTCCTGATAATTCTGGAACATACCCAGAACCTGCTGCTGCTGTTCTGCGGTCAGCTTTTTCTTTTCTTCGGTGCCGTCTGCCTTGGTAGACTTTACTCGAATGTTTTTCAGTTCCTTCTTTACGGACTTGACGGCCGGATCAGATGTATCAACGGTTGTATCCTCGGAATTATCCGCAACCATTGCTGCATTGATGTCAGACTCATCCATGCTGAACGGAACCTGCTCGTCTCCTACGGTAATCGAACCGCTCGCAGAGATTTTCTGCTTAGCAGCAGTTTTGTTCGTCTCTGTGTTTGTTTCAGCGGTCTGTGATGTTGTGGAGGACTGGTCTGCCGCCTGCTCCGGGGCTGCATATGCCGGCAATGCCGACATGCCCATGAGTAAAGACAGGAACAGACTCAAAATTCGTTTGAATTTTTGATTCATAATCTTTTCTCCATCTTTGTCCAAATTTGTGAACGTGCCCTTCCCTTATCATACATTTCCCTTGCGTTGGTTGGTTTATTTTCCTTTGGAAAACGCGCCAATGTAACACCCCCTTTTCTTGTTTTTAGAGTATTCCCAGTGATGGGGCAATATGCAGCGCGCTGCGCCGCACACTGCCCTTTTGCTGTTCATTATATGCTTCTGACCGGATTTTTGCGGTCTAAGAGCCAATTATAAATCGGAATGAATCAGTTCCTGCGTCAAACCAATGCGGTTTGTCTTGAAGTGGAAGAACGGACGTTCCGGAAGCTGGAAAATGTCCATCGGCTTCATATAATCATCCAGACAAGCATCCACACCATCCTTAATATCGTCAATCGTGTAACCATCTTCCAGTACGACATACAGATACGGCAGGAAATGATGATTGTGCTCGGTATCCGGAATGATAACAAAGAATTCGTCCTTGATGCCTTCGATTTCTGCATCTGCCAGACGGTTCTCCATCGGAAGCGTTGCCAGCTCCTTGCCTGGGAAGCCAAAGCGCGGTGCACTGCCGCGTGTCAGCGCGTACACAACGCCGTCTTCGTTCATATATCCAATATCACCGGTGTGCAGCCAGATGCGGCCGTCATCGTGCTTCTGCAGTGCGCGAGCCGTTGCTCTTGCTGTATCGTAACCGATCATGTTGCCCGGTCCGGTCACACAGATTTCGCCCATTTCATTGTATCCCAGTTCTTCATGCGTGCCCGGTCGGAAAACCGACATCACAGAAAGCGGCATCGGAATGCCAACATTGCCGTTGCCAAGCGGATAGGAGGACATCGGCAGTGTCAGATTGGAGCCTGCCTCACTGCATCCGTAACCACTGGTGAACTGTGCCTTGCAATTGTGGTCATACAGGAACTTCTGTGCACGCTTCATCTGGTTGTTGTTAAATGCCTCGCAGCCTGCGCCGGTCGAGAACAGATGAGACATGTCGTAGTCATCCGGCACACGGCCGTTGCGCATGATAGTTTCGATAAACATCGGAATCAGCGGCCAGCAATTCGGACGATACCGCATCATTTCCAGGTCAACATCTTCCGGAGCACAGAACGGATCCAGAATCAACAGCTTGTTGGAAGCCAGCGGCAGCAGCATCATCGCTACAACAACAGCAATCAAGCTAGGCGGCAGCTGCGTCATCAGCCATGTCGGGCGGAATTCGTCCGATGCACCATAGAAATTCATCTGATGCAGATTGCCAATCATGGTGTGTGCGGAATGAATCACCTGCTTGGACGGGCCGGTCGAACCGCTGGTATACGCGCGGAACAGCGGACGATCTATGTCTCTCGGCGCTTCCACTTGGCCGGTATACTTCTCGCCCATCTCAAGAATCCAATCCCAAGACATGGTTCTGCCGCCGTATGCCGGCTTATCCGGATAGTTGCTGTCAATGTACTTTTGAATATGCGCCGGCATAGATGCGTAATGTGCGCTGCGGTACGGAGATACCAGAACCGCAATCTGCGTATCCGAGCCGTGACGGTATGCGTTCAGCTCTCTCTGTGAGAGATAATCCTGCGTAAAGATAATCTTTGCGCAGGAGCGGCGAACCGCTTCTACGTTTTCTTCCAGCGTGTTGTCGCGGCAAAGAATCGACGCGCCAATTTTTTCTGCTGCCAACAACAGATAGATAAATTCCGGCACAGCGCGCAGGAAGGTCGGAATCGCATCGCCTTCACCGAGACCCAGCGCCTTCAGACCGCGTGCAGTCGCATCAACCTGCTCAAACAGCTGCTTCCATGTGATGTCATTTCCATAGTAATGCATGGCAACGACATCGTCCCCTGGGCAGTGTGCGCGCAGATATTCGCCAATGGTCTGCTCTGGAATTTCCAGATTTTCAATCAGCTGCGGCGGATAGTACTGCATCCACGGGCGGTCTGCGCTCGGAACACCTGTCTGCATTGGTTTACTTTCGTTCATTCGTAAAAATCTCCTTATCATTCCCCTTGTGTCTTGTACAGCGGAGCATTCTGACAAAATCATCCGATTTCATTTGTTTCTACAAGCGTAGGAAAACATATATTCTGCTAATCATACCGTAATCTTCACAAAACTTCCCCCCGCTTTTCACAATTACGCGTATGATGGTTATCATTATTATACGGTCTGCAACAGCAAATGTCAACCATTTAGAGATAAACACGCCGTCCCTTTTTGGTTTCTTTCAGGAACATATCTAAAAATAAACTGCAAGTTTTATACAATTTTCCCTAAGTATCCATCGTAAAAAATAGTTAGTTTTCAAACTGTGTGTACAAAAAATACCGTTTGCCGCCTTAAACAACAGTGCCTTGTGCATCTAGCTTCATCCCCCTATGCCGTTTTATCGAATGTTCGTTCGAAACGCCGAAATAATGAATTTAAAATAACTTTTTAACCCATATTCATTTAGATTTCCGGTCTTTTCTTTCTCTTTTCTTCCATGTTTATTTTGCGTTTATTTTACAAACGCATAGCTATTTACTGTGATTTATAAAAACATTCGCTTATTTGATTTTTTTAGGATATAATATTCCACCTTCTTTTGCCTGCCTATTTTTTGCTTTTGAAACACTTCCGTTATTTTATGCACGGTTTTATTTCGCATTTTGAAATAAATGCAAAAAAAGACTGCCTTCTGAACAGAAAGCAGTCTTGATGTTTATTTTGAGGAACTTATTCCCACTCTACCGTTCCTGGCGGCTTAGAGGTAATATCATACACAACGCGGTTGATGTGCTCTACCTCGTTGGTGATACGGTTGGATACCTTTGCGAGAATATCATACGGAATCTTTGCCCAATCCGCAGTCATAAAGTCGTCCGTGGTAACGGCGCGAATGGCAACCAGATTGTCATAGGTTCTGTGGTCGCCCATAACGCCAACCGTGTTGACGCCCGGCAGAACACAGAAGAACTGAGACAGCTGAGACTCATAGCCGTTCTTGGACATTTCATCACGCAGTACCCAGTCTGCTTCCTGCAGAATCTTGACCTTTTCCGCGGTGATTTCGCCAATAATGCGCACGCCGAGACCCGGACCCGGGAACGGCTGACGCCATACCAGCTCGTGCGGGATACCCAGCTTTTCGCCTACTTCGCGCACTTCGTCCTTGAACAAATCGCCCAGCGGTTCAATGACACCGAGGAACTGAATGTCATCCGGCATCTTTGCCATGTTGTGGTGGGTCTTGATGACAGCGGTATTTGCCTTGCCGTCGCTCTTGCCCTTGCCGGACTCAATGCGATCCGGATAAATCGTGCCCTGTGCAAAGAATCCATCCTCTGCCTGACCGCGAATTTCATTCCAGAATACCTTGTAAAACTCTGTGCCGATAATCTTGCGCTTTTCTTCCGGATCCGTCACGCCCTTGAGCTTGGACATAAACAGCTCGCCGCAGTTGACGCGCACAAAGTTCATGTCAAACATGGTCGTGAATGTCTGCTCGACAAAGTCGCCCTCGTCCTTGCGCATCAGACCCTGATCGACAAACACGCAGGTCAGCTGCTTGCCAACAGCACGGGACAGCAGGCCGGCTGCTACCGAGCTGTCTACGCCGCCGGACAGACCAAGAATAACCTTCTTATCGCCAATCTTTTCGCGCAGAGCAGCAACCGTGTTCTCAATAAAGTTATCCATCACCCAGTCGCCGGAGCATGCACACACTTCATACAGGAAGTTGCGCAGAATCTGCTTGCCGTACTCGGAATGGGTTACTTCCGGATGGAACTGTACCGCATAGATTTTCTTTTCGGTGTTCTGCATGGCAGCACACGGGCAATCGTTGGTCTTGCCAACAATCTGATAGCCTTCCGGCGGTGTAGCAATGTAGTCGGTATGACTCATCCATACAATGGAGGTCTCCGGCACATCGCGGAACAGCGCAGATGCCGGATCGGTTACCTGCAGCTCAATCTTGCCGTACTCGGATACCGGTGCGGTCTTTACTTCGCCGTCACCCATCCACGCGATGAGCTGACAGCCATAGCAGATACCGAGAATCGGCACGCCGATCTCCAGAATCTCCTTGGTATAGTGCGGAGAACTCATATCAAAGACAGAGTTCGGGCCGCCGGTAAAGATAATGCCCTTCGGATGCAGCGCCTTAATCTCTTCCAACGGGGTCGTATACGGCTTAATCTCACAGTATACATTACATTCTCTTACTCTGCGGGCAATCAACTGATTGTACTGTCCGCCAAAGTCAAGAATTACAACAAGCTCTTGCTTTTGCATCTGTACGACTCCTTTTTTGTGAATTCAATATATTATTTATTATGACACACTTGTGCCAAAACAACAAGCGTTTTTCTCACTCCACACGCAGTTTTTCGATTTTTTTCTCATCCGGTGTGACGTATGCTGTTTGATGGGTATGATAAATCACCATGCCCGGCTTTGCACCGTTTGGTTTTTTGATGTTGCGCACCTGCGAATAATCCACCGGAACCTGCGAAGAACCCCGCGCCTGCGAATGCCATGCCGCAATCTCTGCCGCCTCGGTCATCGCCTCATCCGTCGGCTCCCGCCCGTCACAAACCAAAATAACATGCGAACCGTGAATCTTTTGCGTGTGGAACCACATATCCCGCTTAAATGCGGTTTTCAGCGTCAGCAAATCGTTTTGTATATTATTTTTGCCGGCAAAAACGTCAAACCCGTCGCTTGTCTTGTAGTGAAACGGCTTGCCCTGAACAGGCTTTGCGTTGCGGCGTTTTTTCTTGTCCTGCTTGGCGGACAGATAGCCGGTCTTGACCAGTTCTTCGTGAATCTGCGCCAAATCCGTCAAATTTTCCGCCTCGGTAATCGCTTCCAGCACGCTGTCCAGATATTCCAGCTCCTGTTCGCCCTGCGCAATCTGCTGCGTCAAATGCTCCTCGGCATTTTTTGCCTTTGTATACAGCTTAAACTGCCGCTGTGCATTTTGCTGCGGCGTCAGGCGCGCATCCAAATTCAGTTCGACCTCCGGACACGCCGGATCGTAATAGTCAATGACTTTTACTTTGCGCGCGCCCTGCTCAATCTGATACAAATTGGCGGTAATCAAATCGCCGCGCCGCTTGAATTTGTCGCGATTTTGGGAATCAGATAGTTCTTTGCGCTGTGCAGCCAGCTTGCGGCGCATGCGGTCGCGCGCATTCTGCAGGGTGTGCGTCATATTCGCCGCGTGGTGTCGAATGCGCTCGGTATTGCTCTTTTTCTCATAGAAATCCGCAAGCATCTGTGAAAAGCTGTCTGCCTGCGTGTTTTGCATCAGATCTCCGTACTGCTTGACCGGCATGACCGTAAAGTCAAAGACCGTTCCGTCTGCACGCTTTGTGAGCAAGTACGGTTTGAGGCGATTTTCCTCAATCATCTGTACAAAATCCGCCAGCACATCCGCCAGACTGCCGCGCTCTCCATCCGTCAAAGCGTGCATCGGCTTTTCGGTCTCTCCGCAGGCACGGCATGCCAGTTCTCTGCAGACAAGCGGAGACAAGCCCTTAAAATGATTCAGCAGCCAGCGATCCACGCCGGTTTCTTCCTCTGCGGCTCGAATGGCTGCCGCGACACCTGCCTGTGAAATTTCCAGCAAATTCAGCTTGTCCTGCGGTGGCGGCATGCGGTAAAACAGCCCCGGGAGAACCTGCCGCTTGCCGGAGGTATCACCGTCGACACGTTTGAGTGCATCGAGAATGCGCCCGTCCGCGTCGTACAAAATGACATTGGAATATTTGCCCATCAGTTCGACAGCCAAATACTTTTTGCTCGGAACGCCCATCTCGTCAACGGTATCACAGGTGATAATCGCCATACGCTCCATATCCGGCGATACAACCGACACAATTT
>JABLTN010098796.1_pt1 | contig 16554 bp, 9 predicted proteins | sample 7160141 | NCBI WGS metagenome assembly JABLTN01 (sample SAMN14651226, study PRJNA627086) | human gut metagenome | isolation source: feces | host: Homo sapiens | reverse complement strand
TTTTGGGCGGAGAAATGAGCATATTTGCAAAAATGCCGGCGATGGCGGCCAGCGCTTCGCCGCGGAAGCCCAGAGTGCCGATGGCGGCAAGGTCCTCGGGGCGGCGGAGCTTGCTGGTGGCGTGGCGCAGGAAGGCGGTGGGCAGCTGCTCCGGCGCGATGCCGCAGCCGTTGTCCGTGATGCGGATGTAGGTCAGGCCGCCCTTTTCCAGCTCGGTGGAAATGGCGGAGGCGCCGGCGTCAAGAGCGTTTTCCAGAAGCTCCTTGCACACGGAGGCGGGGCGTTCCACCACCTCGCCGGCGGCGATCAGGTCCGCCAGATGGGGCGGCAGCTGTTGGATCTGGGGCATGGGATGGGGCCTCCTTTCAAGGGTCCTGCGGGCCGGAAGGGCCACAAAAAACGACGCATTTTATTTCCGGTTTACCCCCGTTTTTTCCGGTTTTACACTTCATGATGAAGAAAGTATGATCCTGAGGCCGCGGCGCGGCAAAACGGGGGGGTCAGCTGAGGCGGCGCTTCAGCTCATACAGAAGATTCAGAGCCTCCAGCGGGCTGAGGGAGTCCACCTGCGTCCGGCGGATGGTGTCCGCCGCCTCGCTCTCGGCCATGGCGGACAGCGACAGCTGATCCTCCGGTGGGGCGGCGGGAGCGGGACGGCCGGACTGGCTCTCCAGCTCCTCTAAAATGGCGCGGGCCCGCTTGAGTACGCTGTCGGGCAGGCCGGCCAGCTTGGCCACCTCGATGCCGTAGCTGCGGTCGGCCCCGCCGGGGACGATCTTGCGCAGGAAGATGATGTCCTCGCCCCGGGCGCGGACGGCGATGTTGTAGTTGCGGACGTTGGGCAGCGTCTGCTCCAGCGCCGTCAGCTCGTGGTAGTGGGTGGCGAACAGCGTCTTGGCCTTCAGCTTCTGGGCGCAGTATTCCAGCACTGCCCGGGCGATGGACATGCCGTCAAAGGTGGAGGTGCCGCGGCCGATCTCATCCAGAATGAGGAGACTGTTCTTGGTGGCGGTGCGGAGGATGTCGGACACCTCCGTCATCTCTACCATAAAGGTGGACTGTCCGGCGGACAGGTCGTCGCTGGCGCCGATGCGGGTGAAGATGCGGTCCACCACGCCGATGTGGGCGTCATGGGCGGGGACGAAGCTGCCCACCTGCGCCATCAGCACGATCAGCGCCACCTGACGCATGTAGGTGGACTTGCCGGCCATGTTGGGGCCGGTGATGATGCTGACCCGATCCTCCTTCACGCCCATGACCGTGTCGTTGGGGACGAACAGGGCGTCGGAGCGCATTTTCTCCACCACCGGATGGCGGCCGCCCTGAATTTCAATAACGCCGGACTCGTCCACCGAGGGACGGCAGTAGTTGTTTTTCACCGCCACGGCGGCAAAGGAGCAGAGCGTATCCAGCTGGGCGATGAGGGACGCCGCCAGCTGGACGCGGGTGACGGACTCCGCCAGCTTGGTGCGCAGGGAGGAGAACAGCTCGTACTCCAGCGCGGCGTCGCGGTCCTTGGCGGTGAGCACGTCGTGCTCCAGATCCTTCAGCTCCTGCGTGATGTAGCGCTCGCCGTTGACCAGCGTCTGTTTGCGGATATAGTGGTCGGGTACCTGATCCCGGAAGGAGTTGGATACCTCGATGTAATAGCCGAATACCTTGTTGTAGCCGATCTTCAGGGTGCGGATGCCGGTTTTTTCCTTCTCCTCCGCCTCCATCTGGGCCAGGAAGCTCTTGCCGCCGTGGAGGATGCCCCGCAGGCGGTCCACCTCCGGGTCGAAGCCGTCCCGGATCATCTCGCCCTCCCGGACGGAGAACGGCGGCTCGTCCACCAGCGTCTGGCCGATCAGGGCGGCCAGATCGTTGAGATCCTCCAGCTGCTGATCCAACTGGTGCAGCGCACCGGAGGGGAAGGCGGCCAGCTGTGCCTTGACGGCGGGAATACGCTCCATGGAGGCACGGAGGGACACCAGATCCCGTCCGCCGGCAGAGCCGTAGACCACCCGGCCGATGAGCCGCTCCATGTCGGCGATGCCGCTGAGGGCCAGCGTCAGCTCCTCCCGGGCCACGGTGTGCTCCGCCAGAGCAGCCACGGCGCTGAGCCGCCGGTCGATGGCGGCCACGTCCACCAGCGGCTGCTGGAGCCATGCCCGCAGGTTGCGGGCGCCCATGGCGGTCTTAGTCTTGTCCAGCACCCACAGCAGGCTGCCGCGCTTTTCCTTGCCCCGCAGCGTCTCCGTCAGCTCCAGATTGCGGCGGGCGGTGAGGTCCAGCTCCATATACTGACCGGTGCGGTACCATGTCAGCTGGTCGAGGTGACCCAGATCGGTCTTTTGCGTCTCATAGAGATACCCCAGCAGACCGCCCAGCGCCAGCAGCGGCGTCATGTTGTCCCGGGGCAGCCGCTCCAGCGCGTCCTGACCGAACTGGGCGCGGACCTTTTTCTCCGCGTCCTCCGGGGTGAACCGGGCGTCGGACAGCTTCTCCATGTGGCAGGAAAAACGGTCCTGTAAGGTCTGGTGCAGCGTCTCGTTGAAGAACGCCGTCTCGTTCATCACCGCCTCGGCAGGGGAGAAGCGCCCCAGCTCGTTGAGCAGGGCGCGGACCCGGTCAGGACCGGTGAACACCGTGGCCTGGGCCTTGCCGGTGGAGATGTCGCAGGCGCACAGACCCGCGCCGGTATCGTCCAGATACACGCCGCACAGGTAGTTGCTGCGCTCGGCGCTGAGGCAGGACTCGTCGATGACGGTGCCCGGGGTGACGACGCGGATGATGTCCCGCTTCACCAGCCCCTTGGCGGCGGCGGGGTCCTCCGTCTGCTCGCAGATGGCCACCTTGTAGCCCTTGGCAATGAGGCGGGCGATGTAGGCGTCGGAGGCGTGGTAGGGGATGCCGCACATGGGGATCTTGTCGTCGAAGGACTTGGTCTTGTCCTTGTCGCGGGTGGTGAGGGCAAGATCCAGCTCACGGGACGCCGTGCGGGCGTCGGGGCCGAACATCTCGTAGAAGTCGCCCAGACGGAAAAACAGGATGGAGTCGGGATTCTGCTCCTTGATCTCCATATACTGGCGCATCATGGGGGTGAGCTCTGCCATGCGGATACCTCCTTGGGAAAAATCAAATCAGTTGGCCGAACAGCGCCCATGTATTGCTGTCGGTGATCTTCACGTCGCGGTATGTACCCACGGCGTCGGGACTGCCCACCAGATGCACCAGCCGTCCCCCGGCGGTGCGGGCCGTCAGCGGCCAGCGGCTGTCGTCGCTCTCACCGTCGATAAGGCACCGCAGGGTGTCGCCCACATACCCGGCGTGGATCTCCTCGGAGATCCTGTTCTGGGCATCGCAGAGGCGGTCGAACCACTTCTGCTTCTCGCTGCGGGGCACGGGGTCGTCCATTTTGGCGGCGGGGGTACCGGGACGGGGGGAGAAGATGAAGGTGAACAGGGCGTCGAAGCGCACCTGTTCCACCAGCGCCACCGTCTCCATGGCCTCGGCCTCCGTCTCGCCGGGGAAGCCGATGATGACGTCGCTGGTCAGCACCAGATCGGGCATGACCTTCCGGGCGTAGGTGATGAGATCCAGATATTTGGCCCGGTCGTAGGGGCGGTTCATGGCGCGGAGCACCCGGTCGCAGCCGGACTGCACCGGCAGGTGCAGCTGCCTGGCCACGTGCTTGCAGCGGGCCATGGTGTCGAACAGCTTATAGCTGGCGTCCTTGGGCTGGGAGGACATGAAGCGGAGGAGATAGTCCCCCTCGATCTTGTCCAGTGCGCTCAAAAGGTCGGCAAAGTCCCACGGCGTATCCAGATCCTTGCCGTAGGAGTTGACGTTCTGCCCCAGCAGGGTGATCTCCTTGTAGCCCTCAGCGGCCAGCTGGCGGACCTCGGCGAGGATGCGGTCCGGCTCGCGGCTCCGCTCCCGGCCGCGGACGTAGGGGACGATGCAGTAGGAGCAGAAGTTGTTGCAGCCGTACATGATGGACACCCACGCACGGGTGCGGCCCTCCCGCACCACCGGCATATCCTCGGCAATGGAGCCGTGCTCGTCCTCCACGGAGAACACGCGGCCCCGGCGGGTATAGACCTGATACAGAAGCTCGGGAAATTTCCACAGCGCCTGGGGGCCGAATACCAGATCCACATGGCGATAGGACTGACGTACCTTCTCCGCCACCTCGGGGCGCTGTGCCATGCAGCCGCACAGGCAGATGATCTGCTCCGGGTTGGCCTTTTTCGTGTGGGTCAGGGCGCCCAGCGTGCCGTAGACCCGCTTTTCCGCGTGGTCACGGATGGCGCAGGTGTTCAGCACCACGATGTCCGCCTCCTCCGGGGCGGTGACGAAGGTGCAGCCCATGGCTTCCAGCATGCCCATGATATGCTGGCTGTCCGCCACATTCTGCTGGCAGCCGAAGGTGTCCACCAGAGCGCGGACGCTCCTGCCCCGCTGGGTGTGCAGCTCTCTTATTTTCCGTTCGAAATCCCGCTGACGGAGCGTCTGCTCCTCCGGGATCAATACCTGTTTTCTGTCCAAGTCGGCCTCCCTGCCCCGATGTGGATACGGGGCGATATTTGAATACAGTATTATACCACGCGGCGATGCGCAATACAAGAAAGCCGCGGAATAAAAGTTGCAAACCGCGGGCAAATGGGATATGATGGGGAGGAATCTCAAACAGGCAGGGAGGATGCCCTATGTGGTATGTATTGCTGCTGGCGGCCTGCGTGGCAGGCGACCAGCTGTTGAAGTGGTGGGTGACGGCCCATCTGGAGATGGGGCAGTCCGCGCCGCTGCTGCCGGGCGTGGTGCAGCTGACGCGGCTGCACAATACCGGCGCGGCGTGGAGCAGCTTTTCCGGCAAGACCGGGCTGCTGGCCATCGTGACCATCGTGCTGATGCTGGCGGTGGCGTGGCTGCTGGTGAAGAAGATCGTGCGCCATCCGCTGGGCGTGACGGCAGGGGTGCTGATCCTGGGCGGCGGCATCGGCAACGTCATCGACCGCGTGTGCCGCGGCTATGTGGTGGATATGTTCGACCTGCAGTTCATCAGCTATCCCATTTTCAATCTGGCGGACTGCTTTGTGGTGGTGGGCGTCATTTTGGGCGCTGTGTACTACCTGTGGTTCTACGACAAGTACGACAAGAAGGAGCCGAAGGATGACGCTGCATCTGAAAGCTGAGACGGAGGACGCCGGGACGCGGCTGGACGCCTTTGTGGCCTCCCGCGCCAACGGACTGACCCGCTCGCAGGCGGCGCGGTACATCGAAGAGGGGCGGGTATCCGTGGACGGCAAGCCCGCCGCCAAGAGCTGCCGTATCGGCGGCGGCGAGACGGTGACGGTGGACGTGCCGGAGGTGCGGGAGACGGCGCTGGAGCCGCAGGACATCCCGCTGGACGTGGTGTACGAGGACGAGGACGTTATCGTGGTGAACAAGCCGTCGGGGCTGGTGGTGCATCCGGCGCCGGGGCATCCCGACGGGACGCTGGTCAATGCCCTGCTGCACCACTGCGGGTCGTCGCTGTCCGGCATCGGCGGGGAGAAGCGGCCCGGCATCGTCCATCGCATCGACCGGGACACCAGCGGGCTCATCATTGCCGCTAAAAACGACGCCGCCCATCTGGGGCTCAGCGCCCAGCTCAGCGACCACACGCTGGCGCGGACGTACGAGTGTCTGGTGGTGGGCAACCTGAAGGAGGACAGCGGCACCGTGGATGCTCCCATCGGACGGCATCCGTCGGACCGGAAGAAGATGGCGGTGGTAGCCGGCGGGCGGCCCGCCGTGACCCACTGGGAGGTCATCGCGCGGTATGCGGGCGTGACCCATGTGCGCTGCCGTCTGGAGACGGGGCGGACACACCAGATCCGCGTACACATGGCCTACATCGGGCATCCCATTCTGGGGGACACGGTGTATGGCGCGAAAAAGCCGGTGGCGGGTCTGACGGGGCAGTGTCTCCACGCGGTGGGGCTGCGATTTATCCACCCGCGTACCGGCCAGGCGGTGGAGCTGCACTGCCCGCTGCCGCAGGAGTTTCAGGAGCAGCTGCGGAAGCTGGAAAAAAGAGCATAAACAAAAAAGGGAGGACACGCAAAGCGTGTCCTCCCTTTTTGCATGTATGGAAATCACTCGATGACGGGGAGATTCTTGACCACGGCGGCGCAGCGGGGGCACAGCTCGGGGTGCTCCGCATCGCTGCCCACGGTGGGCAGGACCTTCCAGCAGCGCAGGCACTTGGCGCCGGCGGCGGGGCGGACGGCCACGGCCTGCTCCGCGCCCACGTCCACGCGGACCTGAGAGACGATGAGGGTATCGGCCAGGTCGGCGGCGTCCATATCGGCCAGGAAGGCGTCCTCGGCGGTAACGGTCAGGTCCACCTCGGCCTCCAGACTCTTGCCGATGGTCTTGTCGGCACGGGCCTGCTCCAGCGCGCCGTTAACGGCGGTACGGAGGGCGGCGAGGCGCGCCCACTTGCCCATTTCCTCCTCGCTGAGGGCATAGGCGGCGTAGGGCTGCACCATCTCGTTGAACAGGACGTTGCGGGCATCGTCGGCGGAGCGGTGAGGCATGGCCAGCCAGACCTCATCGCAGGTGAAGGCCAGAATGGGAGCGAACATGCGGGTCATGGCGTCCAGGATCAGCCAGACAGCCGTCTGGGCGCTGCGGCGCTCCAGCCCGCTGGCCTCGCCGCAGTACAGGCGATCCTTGATGATATCGAAGTAGAAGGAGCTGAGATCCACCACGCAGAAGTCGTTGATCATGTGGGACACCACATGGAACTCGTAGTTGTCGTAGGCGGCGAACACCTTTTCAATCAGGGTGTTCAGGCGGGTGACGGCCCACTTGTCCAGAGGCAGCATCTCATCGGGCTGCACCAGATGGTCGGGATCGAAGCTCACCAGGTTATCCAGGCAGAACTTGCAGGTGTTGCGGAACTTCAGATAGTTCTGGCTCAGCTGCTTGAAGATCTCGTCGGAGCAGCGGACATCCACGTGGTAGTCGGCGGAGCCGGCCCACAGACGCAGCAGATCCGCGCCGTACTTGTCGAAGATCTCGGCGGGGTCCATGCCGTTGCCCAGAGACTTGTGCATGGCCTTGCCCTCGCCGTCCACGGTCCAGCCGTGGGTGACGCACTCCTTGAACGGAGCGCCGCGGCCCAGAGCGCCCACGGCCACCAGCAGGGAGGACTGGAACCAGCCGCGATACTGGTCAAGGCCCTCGATATACATGGTGGCGGGCCAGAAGCCCTGATCGCGCTCCATGGCGGCGAAGTGGGTGGAGCCGGAGTCGAACCAGCCGTCCAGCGTGTCGTTCTCCTTTTCGAAGCCGGCGGACTTGCCGCAGTGGGGGCAGGTAAAGCCCTTGGGCAGGATGTCGGCGGCATCCATATCGAACCAGGCGTTGGAGCCCTTCTCCTCGAACAGGCTGGCCACGGCCTCGATGCTCTCCTCGGTGCAGACGGGCTTGCCGCAGTCCTTGCAGTAGAACACGGGGATGGGCAGGCCCCAGCGGCGCTGGCGGCTGATGCACCAGTCGGTGCGCTCCAGGATCATGGAGCGCATGCGGTCTCTGCCCCAGGAGGGCACCCAGCGCACGTCCTCACAGGCGGCGATGGCCTCATCCTTGAAGGAGTCCACGGAGCAGAACCACTGGGGGGTGGCGCGGAAGATGATGGGCTGCTTGCAGCGCCAGCAGTGGGGATAGCTGTGGACGATGTCCTCACTGGCGAACAGGGAGCCGTTGTCCTTCATATCCTGAAGGATCACGGGGTTGGACTCATCGGTGGTCATGCCCTCGTACTTGCCGGCGTAGGCGGTGTGCTTGCCCTGATCGTCCACAGGCACCACCATGTCCATACCGTAGCGCTTGCAGGTCACATAGTCGTCGGCACCGAAGCCGGGCGCCGTGTGGACGCAGCCGGTACCGGAATCCATGGTGACGTAGTCCGCCAGCACCAGACGGGAGGTCTTGGGCAGGAAGGGGTGGTCAGCCAGCATATTTTCAAAGAAGCTGCCGGGGTGAGTCTCTACGATCTCATAGCTGTCGAAGCCGCCGATCTTCATGACCTTGTCGGTCAGGGCCTCGGCCATGACGTACAGCTCGCCGTTGGGGGCCTTCACCACCGCGTAGCTCTCGTCAGGGTGCAGGGCGATGGCCAGGTTGCCGGGCAGGGTCCAGACGGTGGTGGTCCAGATCACGAAGTACAGCTTGCTGTGGTCCAGATGGGGCAGCCTGCCCAGATCATCGTGCATGGGGAACTTGACGTAGACGGTGGTGCAGGGATCGTCCTTATACTCGATCTCCGCCTCGGCCAGCGCCGTCTCGTCGTGAGGGCACCAGTACACGGGCTTGAGGCCCTTGTAGATGTGGCCGTTCCGGTACATTTTGCCGAACACCCGGACCTCCTGCGCCTCAAAGCCGGGGTCCATGGTCTTGTAGGGATGCTCCCAGTCGGCTACCACACCCATGCGCTTGAAGCCGTCGCGCTGGACGTCGATATAGTGGTCGGCGAACTCATGGCAGGCGGTGCGGAAGTCCGCCACGCTCATGGCCTTGTGGTTCAGCTTGTTCTGCTTGATGATGGCGGACTCGATGGGCATGCCATGGTTATCCCAGCCGGGAATATAGGGGGTGTAGTAGCCGCGCATGGCGTACATACGGTTGATGAAGTCCTTCAGGGACTTGTTCAGAGCGTGGCCCATATGCAGCGCGCCGTTGGAGAACGGAGGGCCGTCGTGCAGGGAGAACAGGGGCTTGCCCTCGTTCTTCTTCAGCAGCTCGTTGTAGAGGTCGATCTCCTCCCAGTGCTTCAGCATGTCCGGCTCGCGCTTGGGCAGGCCGGCACGCATGGGAAAGCCGCTCTTGGGCATGTTCAGGGTCTTTTTGTATTCCATGTTGCGTCTCCTTTTATCCGAAATTTTTTGTTGAAACAAAATAAAAAGCGCCTTTGTCTCGTTAAGAGACAAAGGCGCGTGAAAGCATCCTCTGCGGTACCACTCTTGTTGCCGCGGAAAGCGGCCACTCAGTCCCACCAGCCGTGGGTACGGGGTGATAACGGCCCGCTGCCGTCCGCGCTTACCGGCCAGAGGCCATCAGGCGGATGCTCGGGAGTGATACCCCAGACCGGCTGCCCGTCCGCCTTGCACCAAACGGCGGCTCTCTTCGCGCGGCAGGGAGGCGGGGCGCGTCTCCTTCATCGCAGTTGTACGGTGTTTCCTTAAGATAACGCTACTATACTCACAAAATTAGCCCTTGTCAATGGCTATTTTGCCGAAAAAACCGATTTTTTACAGGATACCGGCCAGCGAAAGCAGGCCCACCGCGCCCATAAACGTGTAGATGACGCCGCAGACGGTGAGCACCACGGTGATGATCTTGTAGACGGGGCTCTCCTTTTTCGTGTGCTTGAAGCGGCGGATATAGAACAGGGACAGGCAGGCGATGCCCAGCAGCAGGGAGGACAGGGAGCTCAGCAGGATGCTGTCCTTATACACCGCCAGACGCAGGATCAGCACCACGATAATGGCGGCGAACAGCACCGCCAGCCAGATGTTCAGCCAGGTAGGGAGCTTCACCCGCTCCTGCTGGTTGGCCTTTTCGATGATCTTCTGGGTCACGGGATTGCCGGCGTAGCCGGCGTAATTGCTGTTTTTCTTCTTCTGGTGTACGTTTTTGTTGGGGTTGCCCCGGGCCTTGCGGCGGGCTTCCTCCTGGTTGGCGTACTGGTTGACGCCGGGCCGGTAACTGTTTTTGGACATGGGTCATTCTCCTCCTGTCATTTGATCCGTGAGATAGCGGCGCAGCAGGTCCAGCGCGTGGTGGGCGGAGAGGGTGCGGATGCGCTCCCGATCGCCGCCCAGCGCCAGCTGCCGCACGAAAACGCCCTGAGGCGTGGAAAGGGCTGTGAACACGGTGCCCACGGGCTTGCCGTGGTCGTCGCCTGTGGGGCCGGCCAGTCCGGTGACGGACAGGGCCAGATCCGAGCCGGTAAGGACGCGGACACCCATGGCCATGGCGCGGGCCACGGGGGCGGACACGGCGCCATACGTCTCCAGCAGGGAGGCGGGGACGCCCAGCACGTGCTGCTTCACGGCGTTGGTGTAGCTGACCACGCCGCCCAGAAACGTCTGGGACGCGCCGGGGATGTCCGTCAGGCGCTTGGCGATGAGGCCGCCGGTGCAGCTCTCGGCGGCAGAGAGGGTCAGGCCCTGGGCCTGACAGAGGCGCAGCGCCGTTTCCTCCAGCCCCGACACGTCCGTGCCGTAGAGATAGCTGCCAAGACGGCGGCGGACCTCCGCCAGCAGCGGGGCCATGCGGGCTTCGCAGGCGGCATCATCGGCGGCGCGGGCGGACAGGTGCAGCGACACCTCGCCGGTACCGGCGTAGGGGGCCAGCGTCAGATCCTCCTCCTGATGGAGCAGGTCGTTCAGAAGCTCCTGCACCTGCGGCTCCGTCAGGCCGAAGATGCGCAGGTCGTGGGAGCGGATCACCTGGCCATGGAGCCGCTCCAGATAGGGCAGCAGGCAGTGCTCCGCCAGATAGCGGCACTCCGAGGGGACGCCGGGCAGCAGCACGGCGGTGACGCCTCCTGCGGTAAAGGCGCAGCCGGGGGCGGTGCCCACGGGGTTGCGGAACACGGTGCAGCCCTGAGGCAAATAGGCCTGCCGGAGATTGCAGGCGGGCATCTCCCGGTGGAACACGGTGTCGAAATAGCGGCGGATGTCCGGTACGATGTCCGGATGGAACACCAGCGGCGTGTCCAGCGCGGCGCACACCGCCGTTTTCGTCATATCGTCGTAGGTGGGGCCCAGGCCGCCGGTGAACACCAGCAGCTCCGCCCGCTGCCGCGCGGCGGTGACGGCGGCTTCCAGACGGCCCTCGTCGTCGCCCACGGCGGTGTGGTACAGCACGTCCACACCGGCGGCGGTCAGCAGCTCCGACAGGAACCGGGCGTTGGTATTGGTGACGCCGCCGGTCAGCAGCTCGCTGCCGACAGCGATGATCTCCGCGGTACGGGGCATGGGATGCGCCTCCTTAATACTGGGGCTTGACGCGGATCATCTCCCGGTTGGCCATGGCCCGCTGGCACAGGCCCTCCACGTCCAGCGCGGCCTCGTACTCCCGCGTCTCCTCCACGCTGGGCTTTGTCTTGGGGTGGCGGGGGGTGAACACGGTGCAGCAGTCCTCATAGGGCAGGATGGAGGTGTCGAAGGTGCCGATCTTACGGGAGATCTTCACGATCTCCTCCTTGTCAAGGCCGATGAGGGGGCGCAGCACCGGCATGGTGGCGACATCCTCGCTGACGGCCAGCGCCTGCATGGTCTGGCTGGCCACCTGACCCAGATTCTCACCGGTGACGAGGGCGCGGCAGCGCAGCTCGCGGGCCAGCATATCGGCAAGGCGCATCATGAACCGGCGCATGATGAGGGTGAAGTGATCCTCGGGGCACTTGCGGCGGATCTCCTCCTGGATCTCGGTGAAGGGGATGATGAACACCGCCAGACGGCCGCACCAGGGCGTCAGCTCCTGGGCCAGCTTCAGCACCTTTTCCCGGGCCAGCTCGCTGGTGTAGGGAGGGGAGGCGAAGTGGATCATCTCCAGCTGGACACCGCGCTTGGCGATCATGTAGCTGGACACGGGGCTGTCGATGCCGCCGGACAGCAGGCTCACCGCGTGGCCGCCCATGCCCAGAGGCAGGCCGCCGGCGGCGGCCTCCGCCGGACCGTGGACGTAGGCCGCGTCCTCGCGGACCTCCACGTACACCGTCAGCTCCGGATGGTGGACATCCACCGTCAGGTGGGGAAAAGCGTCGTGCAGCGCGCCGCCCACCCACTGGCTCAGCTGGATGCTGCCCATGGGGAAGGTCTTGTCGGCCCGCTTGCTCTCCACCTTGAAGCTCCCGGCGGCGGTGAGGGCGCCGGCCAGATACGTCTTGGCGGTGTCGAAGATGGCCTCCTTGGACTTTTCACAGGGGAGGGCGCGGGTGATGGCGATGATGCCGAATACCTGCTTGCAGGCGGCGTAGGCCCCGGCGATGTCGCAGGTCTCCTCCGCCGGCTCCACGTAGATGGTGGACTGGCGGGAGTAAATTTTGAACTTGCCGAACCGCTGGGTGCGGCGGCGGATGTTGCTCATGAGCTTCATTTCAAAGCTGCGGCGGTTCAGGCCCTTCAGGACCACCTCGCCCAGCTTGCAGAGGATGATCTCGTGCATGGTGCGGTTTCTCCTTATTTTAGTATACTGCTGCGGTATTGGATGGCTTCGGCCAGGTGCGGTGCTTCGATGCGGGCGGCGCCCTCCAGATCGGCAATGGTGCGGGCCATGCGCAGGATGCGGTCATGGCTGCGGCCGGTGAGGCCCAGACGGTCAAAGGCGCTTTGCATCAGCCTTTCGCCGGCAGCGTCCAGCGCGCAGAACTGCCCGATCATGGCGGGGGGCATATAGGCATTGCAGGATACCTCCGTGCCGGAAAAGCGCTGCTTCTGCACCTCCCGGGCGGCGTTGACACGTTCACGGATGACGGCGGAGGACTCCGGCTTCTCTTTGCGGCGCATGGCCTCGTACTCCACGGAGGGGACTTCGATATACATGTCGATGCGGTCCAGCAGGGGACCGGAGATGCGGCGCATGTACTGGTCCACCTGATTTTCCGAGCAGGTGCAGCGGCCGGAGGGGTGGCCGTACCAGCCGCACTTGCAGGGGTTCATGGCGCACACCAGCATGAAGCGGCTGGGCAGCGTCAGCGTCCCCGCGGCGCGGGTGATGGTGACAAAGCCGTCCTCCAGCGGCTGGCGCAGCGTCTCCAGCGCCGACTTGTCGAACTCCGGCAGCTCGTCCAGAAACAGGACGCCGTTGTGGGCCAGGGATATTTCACCCGGGCGGGGCGTTCCGCCGCCGCCGGCCAGGGACACGGTGGAGGCCGTGTGGTGGGGACTGCGGAAGGGGCGGGTGTCCACCAGCGGGTGGGCGGGATCCGTCATGCCCGCCACGGAGTAGATCTCCGTGGTCTGAAGGGACTCGGCGCGGGTCATATCCGGCAGAATAGAGGGCAGACGGCGGGCCAGCATGGACTTGCCCGCGCCGGGAGAGCCGATGAGCAGAATGTTGTGGCCGCCTGCGGCGGCGATCTCCAGCGCCCGCTTCACGTTCTCCTGCCCCATGACATCGGCAAAGTCCGGCAGGGGGCGATCAGACGGCTTCGGCTGCCAGCGCGGCGCGGGGGTCATAGGCGCGTCGCCGTTGAGGTGGGCGATGAGCTGGGAGACGCTCTCTACCCCGTAGACCGTCAGGCCGTCGGCCAGCGTAGCTTCCGCGGCGTTCTGGGCAGGGACATACAGAGTCCTGACGCCCAGACGGGCGGCGCACAGCGCCATGGGCAGCACGCCGGTGACGGGGCGCAGCGCGCCGGTAAGGCTCAGCTCGCCCAGAAAGGCAGCGTCCTCCGGCAGGGGCTTCAGCTCCTCCGCTGCGGCCAGGATACCCAGCAGGATGGGCAGATCGTACAGTGTGCCCTCCTTCCGGACCCGGGCAGGGGCCAGATTCACGGTGATGCGGCTGACGGGGAATTTTGCCCCGCAGTTTTTCACGGCGGCCCGCACCCGTTCGCGGGACTCCTTGACCGCCGCGTCCGGCAGACCCACCATGTCAAAGGCGGGCAGACCGCCGGAGAGAAAGCACTCCACCGTCACCTCGTAGCCGCGGATGCCGGTGAGACCCAGAGAACGCACAGTGACCACCATGGGTCGTTTCCCCCTTCCAAATGGTCGTTCAGCACCTATCTTATCATAAAATCGGGACGGTGAACAGCGATTTTTTCAAAAAAGCCTTCCGGCTTTTGCGCGGAACGACGCTTTCCGGCGGGATGGGAGTGAGAAATTTTGTGCATGGTGCTAAAAAAGTTTCAAAATAGTAAAAATAACAAAAAGCAGGTTTACATGGCGAAAAGTTTGTGATACTATCAACAATATCAACGGATAGGGGCCTTTTAGGGGGCCTCGATCGGATCAGCTTTCTCTCCGGACAGATGAGGAGGACGGAGAGGGAGCGCTTTCGCCTGCATACAGCGCAGACGGGGGCGATCACACCGACATTTATTTAAGGAGGCACGTTATGGTAAGAAAAATGAAATCCATGGATGGCAATAACGCCGCAGCGCATGTTTCCTATGCGTTTTCTGAGGTTGCTGCCATCTACCCCATCACGCCGTCCAGCCCCATGGCCGACTTTGTCGACCAGTGGAGCGCAAACGGCCTGAAAAACATCTTCGGCACCAAGGTCAAGGTGGTGGAGATGCAGTCTGAGGCCGGCGCTGCCGGCGCCGTTCACGGCTCTCTGGGCGCCGGTGCGCTGACCACCACCTACACCGCGTCTCAGGGCCTGCTGCTGATGATCCCCAACATGTACAAGATCGCGGCGGAGCAGCTGCCCTGCGTGTTCCACGTTTCCGCCCGTACCGTGTCCACCCACGCCCTGAACATCTTCGGCGATCACTCCGATGTTATGGCCTGCCGCCAGACCGGCTTTGCCATGCTGTGCGAGGGCAACGTGCAGGAGGTCATGGACCTGAGCCCTGTGGCACATCTGGCCGCCCTGACCGGCAAGGTGCCCTTCATCAACTTCTTCGACGGTTTCCGTACCAGCCATGAGATCCAGAAGATCGCCGTGTGGGACTACGAGGATCTGAAGGACATGTGCGACATGGACGCCGTGGCCGAGTTCCGCCGTCACGCCCTGAACCCCGAGCATCCCCATATGCGCGGCAGCCATGAGAACGGCGATATCTTCTTCCAGCACCGCGAGGCCTGCAACAAGTACTACGAGGCCCTGCCCGCCGTGGTGGAAAAGTACATGGACAAGATCAACGCCAAGCTGGGCACCGACTATAAGCTGTTCAACTACTACGGCGCTGCCGACGCTGACCGCGTCATCGTGGCCATGGGCTCCATCTGCGATGTGGCCGAGGAGGTCATCGACTATCTGAACGCCCACGGCGAGAAGGTCGGTCTGGTGAAGGTCCGTCTGTTCCGCCCCTTCGCACCCGAGAAGCTGATCGAGGCCATTCCCGCCACCGCCAAGAAGATCGCCGTTCTGGACCGCACCAAGGAGCCCGGCTCCCAGGGCGAGCCCCTGTATCAGGATGTTGTCACCGCACTGGCCAACGCCGGTATGAACGATGTGAAGGTCATCGGCGGCCGTTACGGTCTGGGCAGCAAGGATACGCCCCCCGCCTCCGTGTTTGCTGTTTACAGCGAGCTGAAGAAGGACGAGATGAAGCGCCAGTTCACCATCGGCATCGTGGACGATGTGACCAACATGTCCCTGCCCGAGGATGAGAACTGTCCCAACACCGCTGCGGCCGGCACCATCGAGTGCAAGTTCTGGGGCCTGGGCGGCGACGGTACCGTGGGCGCCAACAAGAACTCCATCAAGATCATCGGCGACCATACCGACAAGTACGTGCAGGCCTACTTCCAGTACGACTCCAAGAAGACCGGCGGCGTCACCATCAGCCATCTGCGCTTTGGCGACAAGCCCATCCGTTCTCCGTACTATATCAACAAGGCCGACTTCGTGGCCTGCCACAACCCCAGCTATGTGACCAAGGGCTTCAAGATGGTGCAGGATGTCAAGCCCGGCGGCGTGTATATGATCAACTGCCAGTGGGATTTCGATGAGCTGAACCACCACATGGATGCCGCTTCCAAGCGCTATATCGCGCAGAACAACATCCAGCTCTATACCATCGACGCCATCGACCTGGCCATCGAGATCGGTATGGGCAAGCGCAACAACACCATCCTCCAGTCCGCATTCTTCTCCCTGGCCAAGGTCATGCCCGAGGAGGAGGCCATCACCTACATGAAGGAGAAGGCCAAGGCATCCTACCTGAAGAAGGGCCAGGACGTGGTGGATATGAACTACAAGGCCATCGACCTGGGCGCCACCGCCTACAAGAAGATCGATGTGCCCGCCGACTGGGCCAACGCCGTGGATACCAAGGAGCCCAAGCAGCTCAAGGGCAAGCCCGAGCTGGTGAAGATGGTCAAGGACATTCTGAACCCCGTGGGCAAGATGGACGGCGACAGCCTGCCCGTTTCCGCCTTCGTCGATCACGTGGACGGCCAGTTCGAGCTGGGCGCTGCCGCCTATGAGAAGCGCGGCGTGGCCGTGTCCGTCCCCACCTGGGACAGCACCAAGTGCATCCAGTGCAACCAGTGCGCCTATGTCTGCCCCCACGCCACCATCCGTCCCTTCGCGCTGACCGCCGATGAGGCCGCCAAGGCTCCCGGGGCCGCCAAGATCGTGGACGTGAAGGCCGGTAAGGGCAAGGGCACCTATCAGTTCACCATGGCCATCAGCCCGCTGGACTGCATGGGCTGCGGCGTCTGCGTGGGCGCATGCCCCGTCAACGCGCTGACCATGGTGGCTCAGGAGGGCGAGCTTGCGCAGCAGGATGTGTTCGACTACTGCGTGGCCGAGGTGTCCGAGAAGAAGGATATGCAGGACAACACCGTCAAGGGCAGCCAGTTCAAGCAGCCCATGCTGGAGTTCTCCGGC
>JABLTN010010612.1_pt1 | contig 16559 bp, 11 predicted proteins | sample 7160141 | NCBI WGS metagenome assembly JABLTN01 (sample SAMN14651226, study PRJNA627086) | human gut metagenome | isolation source: feces | host: Homo sapiens | reverse complement strand
TCGCCTTCCTTGACGCGAACTTCAGACATTGTTTTCCCTCCCTCCGATGCAGCCGGCTAAATCCAGGCTGCTTTCAGGGCCAACATAATTGGCTTGATTATTATAGTGAACAAGCCGAATCTTGTCAAGTGTTTTTTTCGACTGTCTGTCAAAATCCAAGAAATCTTTTACTTTACGATCAGATTCACGAGCTTGTTCCTGACCAGAATGACCTTCACGATGCTCTTGCCGTCGATGGCGCGGGCGACCTTTTCGTTCTGCTTTGCCGTTTCAACGACAAAGTCCTGCTCAGAGTCGACGGGGACGTTGATCGTGCCCTTGAGCTTGCCGAGCACCTGCACGGCCATCTCGACATGGGACGCGACGGTCTTGCTCTCGTCATACTCCGGCCACGGCTGCTGCATGGCCATCGTGCCGGTCTTGGCCGCCTCGCCGGTCAGCTCCCACATCTCCTCGACCATGTGCGGTGCAAACGGGCTGAGCATGAGCATGAGCATCTTCAGATCGCCCTTCGTCAGACCGTTGGCGTAGAACTCGTTCACCATGGTCATGAGGGCGGCGATGGCGGTGTTCATTTTCAGCTCGTCGATATCCTGCGTGACCTTGCGGATGGTCTTGTGGATGATGGCTTCGTTTTTCTCGCTGAGCGCCTCGGAGTCCTTCGCCATGTCCATCAGGTTCCAGCAGCGGTCAAGGAAGCGCTTCGAGCCCTTGACAGCCTCGTCGGACCACGTCGCGACCTTTTCAAAGTCGCCGATGAACATGATATACAGACGCATGGTGTCCGCGCCGTAGGCCTTGACGACGTCGTCGGGGTTGACGACGTTGCCGAGGGACTTGGACATCTTAACTGCCGGGCGCAGCGCCTGGTTGCCGTATTTTTCGATCAGAGCCTGCTTTTCTTCCTCCGTGGAGACGTTGCCGACGTAATGCGGGTTCTGGCCGAGGATCATGCCGTGGCTCGTGCGCTTGGCATACGGCTCTTTGGTGTGGACGACGCCGATATCATAGAGGAACTTGTGCCAGAAGCGGGAATACAGCAGATGCAGCGTCGTGTGCTCCATACCGCCGTTGTACCAGTCGACGGGGCCCCAATAGGCTTCGGCCTCTTTGGAGACGGGGGCATTCGCGTCATGCGGGTCCATATAGCGCAGATAGTACCAGCTGGAGCCTGCCCACTGGGGCATGGTGTCCGTCTCGCGCTTGGCCGGGCCGCCGCAGCACGGGCAGGTGGTGTTGACCCAGTCGGTCATCTTGGACAGGGGGCTTTCGCCGTCGTCGGTCGGCTCATAGCTTTCGACCTGCGGCAGAACGACGGGCAGCTGATCCTCAGGAACCGGCACCCAGCCGCACTTCGGGCAGGAGATCATCGGGATCGGCTCACCCCAGTAGCGCTGGCGGGAGAAGACCCAGTCGCGGAGCTTATAATTGACCTTCTCATGGCCCCAGCCCTGCTCGATGGCATACTGCTTCATGGCGGGGATGGCCTCCTTGACGGTCATGCCGTTGAGGAAGCCGGAGTTGACCATGATGCCAGTATCGTCCTTGAGCGTAAACGCGCTCTTGGTGATATCGCCGCCCTTGACGACCTCGACGATGGGCAGGCCGAACTTCGTTGCAAAGTCCCAGTCTCTCTGATCGTGGCCCGGCACGCCCATGACAATGCCCGTGCCGTAGCTCATAAGAACATAATCGGAGACGAACATCGGCACGGCCTTGCCGGTCGCGGGGTTCGTGACCTCGATGCCCTCGAGGCGCACGCCGGTCTTGTCCTTGTTCAGCTCGCCACGCTCAAAATCGGACTTGCGAGCGGCAGCCTGCTTGTAGGCCTCCACGTCGGCCCAGTTGGCAATGCGGTCCTTCCACTTGTTCAGCAGCGGATGCTCCGGGGAAATGACCGTATACGTCACGCCGAAGAGCGTATCGACGCGGGTGGTATAGACAGTGATATCGTCTTCGGTGTTGGTCTTGAACGTGACCTCCGTGCCGGTGGAGCGGCCGATCCAGTTTTTCTGCTGGGTCTTGACGCGCTCGATATAATCCAGACCCTCAAGATCCAGATCGTCGGCCAGACGGTCTGCGTATTTCGTGATGCGCAGCATCCACTGGCTCTTTTCCTTGCGGACGACCGGCGCGCCGCAGCGCTCGCACACGCCCTCGACGACCTCTTCGTTGGCAAGCACGCACTTGCAGCTCGTACACCAGTTGACGGGCATGGTGGTCTTGTAGGCGAGGCCATGCTTGTACATCTGCAGGAAGATCCACTGCGTCCAGCGGTAATAATTCGGGTCGGTCGTGTCGATGACGCGGTCCCAATCAAAGCCGTAGCCGAGCATCTTGAGCTGGCGGGTGAAATTCTCGATGTTTTTCTTCGTGACGATGGCGGGATGGATGTGGTTCTTGATGGCGAAGTTTTCCGTCGGCAGACCAAAGGCGTCAAAGCCGATGGGATTCAGGACATTGTAGCCCTGCATGCGCTTTTTGCGGCAAATGATATCCATGGCCGTAAACGGGCGCGGATGGCCGACATGAAGACCGGCAGCGGAGGGGTATGGGAACTCGATCAGGCCGTAAAACTTTGGCTTTTTGTCCCCAGTGACGGCGGCATAGGGCTTCTCCTGCTCCCATTTTTCCTGCCATTTCTTCTCAATGGCTGCAAAATCGTATTTCATAACAAGCTCCTTTGTCTCGTAATTTTTTTCATGATAAAACGCCCCTGACCATACGGTCAGGGGCGTAAAATACGCGGTACCACCCTGATTCAGCTGCTTTTTCAAGCAGCCCTCAAGCGGCCTTTAACGCGGCCATGCGTCCGTCCTTACTGCCTTCGGGGCGGCGGCTCAGGGGTGAGAGACGTCCGGTTGATTTTCCCGGCTCACACCAGCCGCCGGGTCCCTGAAAAAAATCGCGCGGGGCATTCCCCTTCTCTGCCTTTTACCGGGTCATTGTACGTTTTTTTGCGCCGTTTGTCAAGCGTTTTCGCCCAAAACGGCAGCCAGATTCACCTGATGTCCGTCCTGCCAGAGGCGTTCGAGGTCATAGAACTTTCTGGCCTCAGCCGTAAAGACGTGCACGACAAGGCTGCCGAAGTCCATGAGCACCCACGTGCCGCCGCGATGGCCCTCGCGGGAGAGCATCGGCTCGCCCGCCTCGTCCATCGCCTCTTCGACCGCGTCGCAGAGCGTCTTGACGTGGGTGGAGCTGGTGGCGGTGCAGATTAGAAAAAAGTCGGCGAGGGTCGAAATGTCGGTGATGCCGATGAGGCGGATGTCCTCACCCATTTTGGCGTCGAGCGCCTTTGCCGCAAGCGCGGCCACTTCTTTTGCACTGAGCATGGTTTTTATGTTCCTTTCTGATCTGTATCGGGTTCTTCCCAGACCGTACCGTCCGGGAAGGGGTCTTCTGTGGGTTCGGACGCGTCAGGTTCGGCTGTTTCTTCCGAATCTCCCGGCTCTTCCGGGGCATCCTGCGGTTCGTCCGTCTGCTCCGGTTCCTCCGGCGCTTCCGGCTCCGGGTCAGGGGCTTTCTGATACGCATACGCCTGTTCGGGCGTGACGACATTCAGCGTGTTGGAGGCGATCGGCGCGTCATAGGGATTGAAGCAGGCGTTGACTGTTTCCAGCAGCCGTCCGGCGTAGAGGGGATAATAGGCCGCGCCGTTTATCATCGCGCCCTCGCCCTCCGCGGTGCAGCACTGCATGGTATCAAAATCGCAGGCCAGCAGCTCCTTGCCGAACCAGACCATATTGCCGGTTGTGAGGCTCGTGGTGACATATTCGGCAAAAATGTCTGCAAACTCCCCGATTTTTGTCAGGCTGCTGACGGACAGGCACCGCTTTGCCAGCGCCTTCAAAAACTGCTGCTGCACCTGCGTGCGCTGGATATCCTGCGTGGCGTAGCCCTTGCGGAAGCGGACAAGCTCCATAGCCTTTTCGCCGTCCAGATGCTGCGGCCCCTTCTTCAGGTGGATATACAGATCCTGCGACGCATCCTCATAGTCCATGTCCTGCGGCACGTCAAAGTCGACGCCGCCGACAAGATCGACGGTCTTCTTGAACGCCTCCAGATCGACGAGCACATAGCCGTCGACCGGAAAGCCGAGCAGGCTGTGCAGGCGCGAGGCAAGCCGTTCCATGCCGTCCGCACCGCCGCCCGCGTAAACCGAGTTGATCTTCATAAGTCCCCCGCCCCCGGTCGCGACCGGGGTATCGCGCGGGATAGACAGAAGCGCGACCGTGTGCGTGTTCGCATCCAGATGGGCGACGATGATGGTGTCGGTGCGATAACCGTCGCCGTCTGTGCCGCAGATGAGGATATTATAGACACCGTCGCGCAGCGCCTTGGGCTGCTCGGTGGGCACGTCCTCCTCCGGCTGCTGCTCCGGCTCAAGCTCCTGCGGTGTGACTGGAACGGCAGACGGCTCCGGCGCTTCTTCCTCGGCGGGAGGCTCCGGCTCCGGCTCGGAGAGCGCCGGACGCTCCACCGGCTTCACCAGCAGCTTCCACGCCGCAAACGCGCTTCCGGCGACTGCCAGCACGATCACCGCCGCGATCAGCGCCGTGCGTGTACCGCGCGGCAGCGCGGACTTTTTTGTATGCGCCGCACGGCGGCGATTGCCAAATAGCTTCATTCAGGGTTCCTTTCGGGTTTGGATGAGCCAGTCTCTGGCCGCAAGGGAATCGGCGCAGGCGGGCTGACCCTTTTGGGCAAGCTGCTCCAGCGTCATATCGATGCCGAGCAGCACGCCCTCGTCCAGATCGCGCCAGACAGCCTCCCGCAGGCGGTCAATGCCCGGAAAATCGCGGTTCGGCTCCATATAATCCGCAATGTAGATGATTTTTTCCAGCAGGGTCATGTTGGCCCGGCCGGTCGTATGATAGTCGATGGCGGAGACGACGGCATTGTTCTCACCGAAAATACGTGCGGCAGCCGCCGCGCCGGTCTTGGCGTGGAGCAGCTTCGTCTGCGCGTATTCGAACGGCGATACCGGCAGCTTCCAATGATCGACCAGCTTTTGCTGCTGCGCAGGAGAGAGCGCCTTGGTAATATCGTGCAGGATCCCGGCACGGGCAGCGTCCGTCTCATCCGCGCCGTATTTTTTTGCCAGCAGCACGGCGGTATCGGACACGCCCTGCGCGTGGGCGCGGCGCTTTTCCTTGTGCAGAGAAAGGCTGACGCGGCGCAGTTCTTCAAACGGCAGCGCACGATACTCGCCGCCCACGCCGTAGAGCCTCTCCCGTTCGATCATGGCCAGCACGTCCGGGTGCAGGACCTCGTCCGCAATGCCGAAAAACAGGAGCCGACGGGCCTCGGTCGACGAAATTTCCAGACAGTCGTTCTGCAGAACGATGGGCCGGACGCCGAATACGGCCTCCATTTTTTCCTGCTGGGCCAGCAGCTGCGCAGAAAGCGCTGCATCGGCACGCACGCGGGCCATGCAGACGGGCACGGCCAGCGCTGCAATGGCCTCCGGCTCGCGCCACTGGAAAAAGGACAGGAACATATCGGTTCCCATCAGCAGATACAGCTCATCCTGCGGATAGCTTTCCCGCAGTTCGCGCAGCGTATCCACGGTATAGCTCGGGCCGGGCCGGTCAAGCTCGATGCGGCTGACCTCCATGCCGGTTTCTCCAGCTATGGCAAGCTGCGTGAGCGCGAAGCGCGTTTCGCCGTCCGGCGAGCCTTCGGCCACGGCCTTGTGCGGCGGGATGGCTGCGGGGATCAAGAGAATTTTGTCCAGTCCCAGCAGCTGCCGCGCCTTGCGCGCGGCGAAAATATGCCCCAGATGCGGCGGATTGAAGCTGCCGCCGTAAATGCCGATCCTTGCCATGCTGCGCCCCTCCCCTGTCGGTGTTCTTTTTTACTGCTCTTCCTTCTGCTGGCGGCTGCGCTCGATGGCGGCGGAGACTGCCTTATCGTGGAAGTACTGCTTGCGCTGCTTCCGCTGCTGCTCGGCTGCCTGCTTGCGGGCGCGAAGCCCGGCCTTGACGGGGTTATAGTTGCCGGAGACTTTTTTGGCCGACTTTTTCGCGGCAGCCTTTTTCTTCTCCTGCTCCACCTTTTCGGACTTGCGCCAGATCACAAACTTTGTGCCGACGCAGGCGACGCCCTCGGCGCCAAGCGCCTCGCAGATGGCGTCAGAGGCTTCGCGGGCCGTGAGTCCGGAGGTTTCGAGCACGCGGCCCTTGACCAGCTCGTGGCTGTCAAGCAGGACGACAGCCTCGTCCAGCAGCGTGTCGGAAATACCGCCCTTGCCGACGATGAGCGTCACGTCCAGCGGATTGGCCTGCGCGCGAAGCTCGGCGCGTTCCTTACTTGTCATCATGTTCAAATTCCTCCCGATAGATTCTGCAAAATGCCTGAAGCGCCCGCGCACGGTGGGAAATGGCGTTTTTCTCCTCAGGCGCAAGCTCGGCATAGGTCTTTTCAAGCTCCGGCAGGTAAAATACCGGGTCGTAGCCGAATCCGCCCGTGCCCTTGGGCGCGAACAGAATTTGTCCGGGGCATTCGCCGCGCGCGACGATCCTCCGGCCGTCCGGCCAGAGGCAGGTAATGACGCAGACGAATTTCGCCGTGCGCCGCTCCGCCGGAACGTCCTTCAGATTTTCAAGCAGATAGGCAATGCGCTCCGCGTCGGAGCTTTTATGGCCGTAGCGGGCGGAGTACACGCCCGGCGCGCCGTCCAGCGCGTCCACCATGAGGCCGGAATCATCGGCCAGAACGGGCATACCGCTGGCCTTCATGACGGCCTCCGCCTTCAAAAGCGAGTTTTCTTCAAACGTCGTGCCCGTCTCGTCGACATCTACGTGCAGCCCGTATTCCGATTCCAGCGCGATCTCAAAGCCGAGCTGGGATAAAATCGCGGAAAGCTCGACCAGCTTGTGCTGGTTCTGGCTGGCTAAGATCACCTTCATATCAGCGCCTCCGCAAAACTCTTCGCGTCGAAGGGCATCAGATCGTCGATCTGCTCGCCGACGCCGATGAACTTGACCGGGATATGCAGCGCCTGCGCGACCGCAATGACCACGCCGCCCTTGGCCGTGCCGTCCAGCTTCGTGAGAACCATGCCGGTAACGCCCGCACATTCCTGGAACTGCCTGGCCTGAAGCAGGCCGTTCTGGCCGGTCGTGCCGTCGAGGACGAGCAGGACCTCCTTGCTGGCGCCGGGAAGCTCACGGTCAAGAATGCGGGAGATCTTATTTAATTCGTTCATGAGGTTCTGCTTGTTGTGCAGGCGGCCTGCGGTGTCGCAGATGATGACGTCGCTGCTGCGCGCTCTTGCCGCTGCGATGGCGTCAAAAACGACGGAGGCGGGGTCCGCACCCTCGTGCTGGCGGATAATGTCGCAGTGCGCACGCTCCGACCAGATCTCAAGCTGATCGGCTGCCGCGGCGCGGAACGTGTCGCCCGCGCACAGCAGGACCTTCTTGCCCTGATCGTGCAGCTGGTGTGCAAGCTTGCCGATGGTGGTCGTCTTGCCGACGCCGTTGACGCCGATGACGAGAATGACCGACGGCTTTGTATCCAGCTTCAGGGCCGGATCGCCGACGTTCAGCATATCGGCGAGAATGCCGCGCAGGGCAAGCTTGGCCTCGTCGACGGTCTTGATGCGCTGCTCCTTCGCGGTCTGGCGCAGACGATCCATAACGGCCTCCGTCGTGTCCATACCGAGGTCAGAGACGATGAGGCTTTCCTCAAGATCGTCATAGAACTCGTCGTCCAGCTCACTGGCGGTAAAGACGCTGCTGATGGAACTGGCCGTCTTGCTCAGTCCCTGCTTGAGTTTTTCAAAAAATCCCATGTATTTGATATCCTTTCTGGATGATATTCCAGGTATTTGCGCAGTACCCTGTAGGGGCCGATGCCCACATCGGCCCGCTGGAAAGCTACAAATCTGCTGCGTTTTTATCAGTTCGTAACCCCCAGCTGTTTTGCAAGCTCGTCGAGGCTCAGGCGGAGGATCTTGGACACGCCCTGCTCCTGCATGGTGACGCCGTAGAGTACGTCGGCGGCCTCCATGGTGCCGCGGCGGTGTGTGATGACGATGAACTGCGTCCTGTCGCTGAGCGTGTGCAGATAATTTGCAAAACGCTCGACGTTGCGGTCATCCAGCGCGGCATCGATCTCGTCGAGCATACAGAACGGTGTGGGGCGTACCTTTAAGATGGCAAAATAGAGCGCGATGGCCACAAACGCCTTTTCGCCGCCGGAGAGAAGCGTGATGGTCTTGACCTGCTTTCCGGGCGGCTGGACGCGGATCTCAATGCCGCATTCGAGCGGCGCGGACTTGTCCTCCAGTATGAGCGAGGCTTTTCCTCCGCCAAACATTTCTTCGAACGTTTTGCCGAAATATTCATCAATACGGGCAAATTCCCGGACAAAAATTTCGGTCATTTCCGTCGTGATGGAGGCGACGATGTTTTCCAGCTCGGACTTCGCGTGCTGCACGTCGTCGCGCTGGGCGGTCAGATATTCATAGCGCTCGGACACGCGGGCGTATTCGTCGATCGCGCCGAGATTCGGCGTGCCGAGGGCAGAAATTTTCCGGCGCACCTCGGTAATGCGCTTGTTTGCCGCCGTCAGGCTCTCAATTTCGACCGTCTCCTTTTCCGCCGTGCCGGGGGTCAGCTCATAAGAATCCCAGAGCTTATCGACAATCTGCTTTTCCTCAAGCTCGCTTGTGGCCTTTTTCTGTTCGAGACGGGCTGTTTCGCGTTCGAGCTGCAAAATGGACTGGTTTTTCTCCTGCGCCTGCTTTTCGGTCTGGCTGCGGCGGGCCTCGAGCTGGGCACGCTCGTCAACGGCCTCCTTCAGTGTCTGCCGGGCTAAATCAAGCTGTGTGCCGGAGGCCGTCAGACCGTCCTCCTTCTCCTGAATCTGCCCTTCGAGCGCAGAGATCTGTAATTCGTATTCGTGGATCAGCCCTGTTTTCTGCGTCACGTCGCCCTGCATGGCCTCGCTGAGCGCCTGCAGCTGGGCGATGGTGTTCTCGGAGGCTGCGCGCGCCGTCTCGATGGAGGCCGCGTCCATGCGCAGGGCGGTGATCTGGTCCGTGAGCTGCTGCTGCTGCTCGGTCAGGGCGGTCTGCCTGCCGGTCAGCTCCGTCTCCCGCGCGTGCAGCGCGTCCTGCGCGGCAGTCTGCTGCTGCAGCTGGGCCTTGAGCGCCCGCAGCTTTCCCTCCTCGCCGCCGGTGCGGCTGGTCAGGTGGGCAAGCTCCTTTTCGATGTTTTCCAGATTTTCCGTGACCGCAGCAGCCAGAAGCTGCACCTGCTTGTGCTCCTCCGTGCGGCGCAGCACCTCGTCTTCCGCCTCGCGGAGCTGGCTGCGGACGGCAGTAAGCTCAAATTCGGTCTTCGCGGCGGAGGAAGCGGCCTCGGCCGTCTGCGCCTTGAGCGATTCAAGGCTTTGCGCGAGTGCGTTCCGTTCCTCGGCCAGCTTTGCAAGCGTGTTCGCGCGCGTCAGAACGCCCGCGCTCTTTGCGGCAGAGCCGCCGGTCATACTGCCGCCCGTGTTCATGACCTGCCCGTCGAGCGTGACAATGCGCACGCGGTTCGCGCAGGCACGCGCCATGCGCACGGCGTTATCCAGCGTGTCGCAGATCACGGTGCGGCCAAGGGCGTTTTCAATCACGGCGCGGTAGCGCTCGTCGCATGAGACAAGGCCGGAGGCGACGGAGATAAAGCCCGGCTGCCGCTGGCAGACGGTATCCTGCAGGCTTTGCGGCTTGATCGCGGTGAGCGGAAGGAAGGTCGCGCGGCCGCCGTCGCGGCGCTTGAGCATCTGGATGGCGGTCTTGCCGTCTTCCTCGGAGGAGACGACAATGTTCTGCATGGCGGCGCCGAGCGCCGTCTCGATGGCGGTGGTATAGCGGTCTTCCACGCGGATGAGCTTGGAAACCGGGCCGTGGATGCCGCGAAGCTTTCCGGCTGCCGCGTCCTGCATGACAAGGCGGACGGCCTTGGAAAAGCCCTCGTATTCGCGCTCCATCTCACGGAGCATACGGATCTTCGAATCAAGCGTATCGAGCTGGACGCCGGCGGCGTTCAGCTGCCTTTGCAGGCCGTCGCGCTTGTCCTGACGCGCTTTCAGGCGAAGCTCATAGCCCGCGATGGTATTTTTCGCGCTCTGCGCGTCGTCCTGCGCCTGTTCAAGACTTTTTTTGCAGGCGAGCTGCTGCGCCGCGATCTGCTCCTGCCGGGCCTTTGCGGCAGTCCGGTCCTCCTCCAGCGTCTGTCTGCGGGCAAGGACCTCCTCCATGGAGGCCTCCATGGAGGCGATCTGCGCAGTCACGGAGGCGCTCTGCGACTGCAAAAGCGCCTGCTGGGCACGGAGGGAAACGAGCTGCTGTCCGGCTTCGCCGGTCTGCTCTGCGAGAGCCTGCGCCTCCTGCTGAACGGCGGCAAGGGAGTCATTTGCAGCGGCCAGCGCGCGGGTATTTTCTTCGATCTTCTGCCGCTCGGCCTCGATCTGGCCCGCAATGCCGCCGCTTCGCGTCTGCTGATCCTGCAGCTCCTGCCGGATGCGGTCGATGTTCGTCTGGTGGTGCTGGATCTCCGCGCGCAGGAGCGTAATTTCGTTCTGTGCCTGCTGGCGTTCGGCCTCCATCTGGCTGATGTGCTCGCGCTGCTGGTCGAGCTGAAGCGTCTGGTGGTTGTATTGCAGGCTGAGCTGCTCGGCCTTGCTGTAGAGCGCGGTCAGCTCGTCGTGCGCCTGTTCGAGGATGAAAGCGGCGGAGGCGTAATCCGTCTCGGCCTTGCGGGCGCTTTCGGCGATTTTTTTGAGATTTTCCAGCCAGACCGTGACCTCAAGACCCTTGAGCTCGGTGCGGAAGGTCAGATATTTCTGTGCCTTCTCCGCCTGCTCCCGCAGCGGGCCGACCTGAAGCTCCAGCTCGGAGATCTTATCGCCGATGCGCAGCAGATTGTCCTCAGTGTTGGCTAGACGGCGCTCTGTTTCCTCCTTGCGGTGGCGGAATTTGGAGATGCCTGCGGCCTCTTCAAAAATTTCACGCCGGTCGGTCGACTTGAGCGCAAGGATCTCGTCAATGCGGCCCTGTCCGATGTTGGAATAGCCCTCGCGGCCAAGGCCGGTGTCCATGAACAGCTCGTTGATGTCCTTGAGGCGGGCAAGCTGCTTATTTATATAGTATTCGCTCTCACCGGAGCGGAAATAGCGGCGGGTGATCATGACCTCGGGCGTCTCAATGCGAAGGCTGGCGTCGGAATTGTCAAGCACGAGCGTCGCCTCGGCGTAGCCGACGGCGGGGCGCTTGGCCGTGCCGCCGAAGATCACGTCCTCCATCTTCGCGCCGCGCAGCGCGCGGGTGCTTTGCTCGCCAAGCACCCAGCTGATGGCGTCGGAAATATTCGATTTTCCGCTGCCGTTCGGCCCGACGATGGCGGTGCAGTCGCTGCCGAACTGCAAAAGCGTCCTGTCCGGGAAGGACTTGAAGCCCTGGATCTCCAATGATTTCAGATACACGCGGATACCTCTCCAATTTATTCTATCTTGGTATTTTACCATTTTTCCATAGGAAATGCAATCCCGGAATCGCTTTTTGGCAAACAGCGCGGATCTGTACGCACCTGAGCGTCCCTTTGTGTCAAAGGGACGCCTTGGGCGCCGGTGTATCAAAGAAAAACCGGCAGCGCCGTTACAGGCGCTGCCGGGGGATCGTTTGCGGTTATGAGAACAGATAATGCTTGACCAGCTCCTGAAGCAGCTCGTCACGGTCGAGCTTGCAGATCAGGCTGCGGGCATTGTTGTAGTTGGTAATGTAGGTAGGATCCTCGGACAGGAGATAACCGACTATCTGATTGATGGGGTTATACCCTTTTTCGCTGAGGGCGCCATATACGGCGGTCAGAATGCTCTTCATTTCCTCACTACTGTCTTCCGGTACCACAAACTTGATGGTATTGTCATTCACGACGGTCAGCCTCCTTCTCTTGAGCTTGTGCCACTATCATAATATATTGTGCCCGGTTTGTAAATGCGTCCAACATTTCATTTGTGTTACATTTTGCCCGAAAGCACAAGATTTAGACAAAAAGCGGCAAACCGCGCAATTGGAGGCAGACGGCGCTTATTCGTAGATCGGATGCTTTCTGACAAGCTCCGCCACGGCGGCAAGCACGGCTTCGCGGTTGGCTTCATAGTCCGTCGCGATCTTGTCGATGCAGTCGGCCACGACCGGCATATCCTCCGGCGTAAAGCCGCGCGTGGTGCATGCGGGCGTACCGATGCGCACGCCGCTGGTGACGCCGGGCTTCTGCGGGTCGTTCGGGATGGCGTTTTTGTTGACGGTGATGTGCACCTCGTCAAGCTTTGTCTGCAGCTCCTTGCCAGTGATGTTCTTTTTCCGCAGATCGGCAAGCATCAGATGGTTGTCTGTGCCGCCGGTCACGAGATCGAAGCCATGTGCCAGCAGCGCTTCTGCCAGCGCCTTTGCGTTTTTTACAACGTTTTCCGCATAGGTTCTGAATTCCGGCTGCGCCGCCTCGCGCAGGCAGATGGCCTTGCCCGCGATCACATGCATCAGCGGCCCGCCCTGCGTGCCGGGGAAGACGGCGCTGTTGAGCTTTTTGGCGAATTCCTCGTCGCGCGAGAGGATCATGCCGCCGCGCGGGCCGCGCAGCGTCTTATGCGTGGTGGTCGTGACGACGTCAGCATAGGGAACGGGGCTCATATGCTGCCCGCCTGCGACAAGACCCGCGATATGCGCCATGTCGACCATGAGAAGCGCGCCGTTTTTGTGCGCGATCTCGGCAAATGCCTTAAAATCAATGGCTCTGGGATAGGCGGACGCACCGGCCACAAGCAGCTTCGGCCGGTACCGGCGAACCATGTCCTCGACCTGATCATAGTCGATGCGGCCCGTCTCCGGGTCCACGCCGTAGCTGATGCTGTGATAGTATTTGCCGGAGAGATTGACGCGGGCGCCGTGCGTCAGATGGCCGCCGCTGGCAAGATCCATGCCCATGAGCGTATCGCCCGGCTGCAAGAGCGCGGCATAGACCTCCAGATTGGCCTGCGCGCCGGAGTGCGGCTGTACATTGGCATAGGCCGCGCCGAACAGCTTTTTCGCGCGCTCGATCGCGATCGTCTCCAGCACATCCACATAATCGCAGCCGCCGTAATAGCGCTTGCCGGGGTAGCCCTCGGCGTATTTGTTCGTCAGAACGGAGCCCATGGCCGCGATGACGGCGGGAGAGGCGATGTTCTCCGACGCGATCAATTCAATGTTCTGCTTCTGGCGCTGAAATTCGTTTTCGATGCAGGCCGCGACCTCGGGGTCCTGCGTCTGCAGATAGTTCATGCCGGTTTCGAGTACGTTTGCCATGACGATGTATCTCCTTATACAACGATAAAAATGAGCAGGCCGTCTCCGGTCTGCTCATTGTGATGCCGTATTACAAAAGCTGTAGCTGCGGCTCTGTCCTTTTGCCTGAGAGATTCGGCTTGCGCCTTGCACCTTCGGCACTCAATTCAATGAGTTCTCCAGAGATTCCTTCTGTTCTCAGTCCGCATACGCGTTCTGAGGACGATCAACGGATGTCCTGTATTTGATTGACGGCGTTATTATACACACCTCGCATACAAATGTCAACAGGGTGTACGCAGAAATTTCATTCCGACACCTTCGGCAGCTTTGCGATGCTTGCGGCAAGCTGCTCGTCGGTCGGGATAATATCGGTCATTTCATGATCGTTGAACTTCTGATACGCAACGAGATCGAAGTAGCCAGTGCCGGTCAGTCCGAAGACAATGGTCTTCTCCTCCCCTGTTTCCTTGCACTTAAGCGCTTCGTCGATGGCGGCGCGGATGGCGTGGCTGGATTCCGGCGCGGGGAGAATGCCCTCGGTGCGGGCGAAATACTCCGCTGCTTCAAATACACTCGTCTGCTCGACGCTGCGGGCCTCCATCAGGCCGTCGTGGTACAGCCGCGAGAGGATCGGGCTCATGCCGTGGTAGCGCAGGCCGCCCGCGTGGTTGGCCGACGGGATGAAGCCGCTGCCAAGCGTGTACATTTTTGCCAGCGGGCAGACCATGCCGGTATCGCAGAAGTCATAGGCGAACACGCCGCGCGTAAAGCTGGGGCAGGAGGCGGGTTCGACGGCGATGAAGCGGTAATCCTTTTCGCCGCGCAGCTTTTCGCCCATAAACGGAGCGATCAGACCGCCGAGGTTCGAGCCGCCGCCGGCGCAGCCGATGATGATATCGGGCGTAATGCCGTATTTATCGAGCGCGATCTTCGTTTCCAGACCGATAACCGACTGATGGAGCAGGACCTGATTCAGGACGCTGCCGAGCACATAGCGGTAGCCGGGCGTAGTCGTGGCGACCTCGACGGCCTCGCTGATAGCGCAGCCGAGAGAACCGGTCGTGTCGGGGTCCTTCGCGAGAATGGCGCGGCCGACATTCGTGGTGTTCGATGGGCTGGGCGTGACGCTTGCGCCATAGGTGCGCATGACCTCGCGGCGGAAGGGCTTCTGCTCATACGAGCACTTGACCATGAAGACCTTCAGGTCAAGCCCCAGATACGCGCAGGCCATGGAAAGGGCCGTGCCCCACTGACCGGCGCCCGTCTCGGTCGTAACGCCCTTGAGTCCCTGCTTTTTGGCGTAATACGCCTGCGCGATGGCAGAGTTCAGCTTGTGGCTGCCGGAGGTGTTGTTGCCCTCGAATTTGTAATAGATCTTCGCCGGGGTGCCGAGCTTTTCTTCCAGGCAATACGCGCGCACCACCGGCGACGGACGGTACATCTTGTAGAAATCGCGGATCTCCTGCGGGATGGGGATATACGGCGTGTCGTTGTCCAGCTCCTGCTCGATCAGCTCGTCACAGAAAACGGGGCGCAGATCGTCAAAGCCCATGGGCTTGCCGGTGCCGGGGTTCACGAGAGGTGCGGGCTTATTCTTCATGTCCGCGCGGACATTGTACCAATTCTGGGGCATCTCAGACTCAGACAGATAGATCTTGTAAGGAATGTTTTCGGTTTTCATAGTTGTTTCTCCTTTCGCGTTTTGGCTTTCTCCGGGAAAAGGGAAACAAAAAAGACCTTCATCCACAGAGAAAACCGGTTATCGGTTTGATCTCTTGGGACAAAAGTCTGAAAAGCTTCTGCGGTGCCACCCAAATTGACAATTGCTTGTCCGCTCATGACGCGCCTGCACGCATCCTCCCCTGTAACGGTGGGACTCCGTCAGCGCCTACTTGCCTTCGCGTTCAGCCTGCCCTCCGCAGTCCATTCGGCAAACGTCTTTCTGCTGCACTCGCACCACCCGGCAGCTCTCTGGGAGAAATCCTGTCTGCTTACTCGTCTGCATCAACGGTTTCATCTTGCCACGGAGTATACGCCTGAAATTCGCGTTTGTCAAGTGTTTTTTTCGGTAAAGCGAAGAAATTTTCGGGCCGCAGGACGCTTGCAAAGACCGCGCGGATGTGATATAAAGGCGGTAATCTACAGATTTCGAGGTAATTCCCATGCAAAGCTCCTGCCGACGGACGATCCTTGGCTGCTATGTCGGCTATATCGTGCAGGCCATCGTCAATAACTTTGTTCCGCTGCTGTTCGTCATGTTCGAGCGGACGTACCAGATCCCGCTTTCGAAAATCACGCTGCTCATCACGATCAATTTCTGCATTCAGCTCGGCATTGATCTGCTCTCGGCGTGGTTTCTGGACCGCATCGGCTACCGCGCGGCTATTTTGCTGTCGCACATCGCCTCAGCTGCCGGACTTGTCCTGCTGACCATTCTTCCGGATATGCTGCCTGACGCGTTTACGGGGCTTCTGATCGCCGTCGTGATCTACGCCGTCGGCGGCGGGCTGCTGGAGGTCATTGTCAGCCCGGTGATGGAGTCCTGCCCCACGCAGAATAAGGAACAGCACATGAGCCTGCTCCATTCGTTCTATTGCTGGGGTCATATGGGCGTCGTGCTGCTGTCGACGGCATTTTTCGCGCTGTTCGGAATTGGAAACTGGAATCTCCTTGCGCTTTTATGGGCGCTCGTTCCGGTCGGAAACGCGGTCTTCTTCGGGGGCGCGCCGCTCTATCCGATGCAGGCCGAGGGCGAACAGGCGCTATCGCTGCGCGCGCTCGTCAAAAGCCGTGTATTCTGGCTCTTTATGGTGATGATGCTCTGCGCAGGCGCGTCGGAGCAGGCCGTGAGCCAGTGGTCGTCAGCCTTTGCCGAACAGGGGCTCGGTGTTTCGAAGACTGTAGGCGATCTGGCGGGGCCGATGGCGTTCGCGGCCATGATGGGCGTTTCCCGGCTGATTTTCGGGAAATACGGCGAAAAACTGAACTTAAACCGCTATATGGCTGTCTGCGCGGTGCTGTGCGTCGGGGCGTATCTGTGCATCGTGTTTGTGCCGTCTCCGGTTCTGAGCCTGCTCGGCTGCGCCGTGTGCGGCTTCTCGGTCGGCATTTTCTGGCCCGGAACGTTCAGCCGCGCATCCGCCTCCATCCGGGGAGGCGGAACGCAGATGTTCGCGCTGCTGGCGCTGGCGGGTGATCTCGGCGGCGCAGGAGGCCCGACGCTCGCGGGCCTCGT
>JABLTN010086229.1_pt1 | contig 16583 bp, 16 predicted proteins | sample 7160141 | NCBI WGS metagenome assembly JABLTN01 (sample SAMN14651226, study PRJNA627086) | human gut metagenome | isolation source: feces | host: Homo sapiens | reverse complement strand
TCTCTCCATTCAAAACATCCGATTCAAAGACAAATTTGATCCGGATCCGTTCCTTGATGCACTGGATCAGTACGGTCTGCCGCGCAGCGAAAGCCATACACCGGCATTGGTAGACTGATGCAGGAAACCAGAGATCTTCGCGCACCATTCGCGCCAATTGACGGCACAATACCGACAGATCTTCGCGCTCTGCCGACACCGTGCTATGTACTGGATGAATCAGCCCTGATACACAATGCGCAAATATTGGGAGAGCTGGCACAGCGCACCGGATGCCGCGTATTATTGGCGCAGAAGGCGTTTAGCAATTACGATTGCTATCCACTCTTTGAGCCGTATCTTGCGGGAACAGAGGCGAGCGGATTATATGAAGCGCGATTGGGTGCAGAAGAAATGCCGAACAAAGAAGTGCATGTATTCTGTGCCGGATACCGTGAGGATGAATTCGCAGAGCTATTGACATATGCCGATCACATTGTGTTTAATTCTCCTTCCCAATTGAAGCAGTTTGGAGAAATGGCAAAGCGAGCAGGAAAAAGCATCGGTTTGCGCATCAATCCGGAATATTCCACGCAAGAGGGACATGCTATTTACGATCCGTGTGCTCCGGGCAGCCGCATGGGCACAACGCGTGCGCAGTTTGACATTGCGGTAAGCCAATGCCCTGCGCTACTGGACTTGCTAGATGGCCTGCATTTTCACACGCTGTGCGAACAGAATTCCGATGATTTGGAAACAACATTGACAGCGGTTGAAAAAACCTTCGGAGACATTCTGCCGCGCATGAAGTGGGTGAATTTCGGCGGCGGTCATCATATCACAAAATCAGAATACGACATAGAACGTCTGGAACGATGCATCCGATATGCACAGAAGCAGTGGGATGTGACGGTTTATCTGGAGCCTGGAGAAGCATGGGCGTTAAATGCCGGATATTTGCTGACGCACGTTTTGGATACGATGCAAAATGGAGAAACCCAGATTGCAATTTTAGATGCCAGCGCGGCGTGTCATATGCCGGACGTGCTGGAAATGCCATATCGCCCGCCGCTGTTAGGCGCGGGTGAACCGAAAGAATTGCCCTATACCGTTCGCCTCGGCGGCCCGACCTGCCTTTCGGGAGATGTTGTTGGCGAATATAGCTTCCGGCACCCATTGAAAACAGGGGATTTGCTGACATTCGGAGACATGGCAATTTATACGACCTGCAAAAACAATACGTTTAATGGAATGCCGCTTCCCAACATTTATCTGCGAAAGGCAGACGGCACGTGTGAACAGTTGACCGATTTCGGATATTCTGACTTCAAGGAACGATTGGGACGGAGATAAACAGTATCAAGATAAGTAAAAAGCACAAAAAATTCCTCGGTTGAGAATGCCGAGGAATTTTTATGCCCGCAGAAATATTTTGACAGGACACGAAGAAAAACAAATGAATGCCTCCCTAAAACGAAGATGCAAAATGACAGTTAATGAATGTTCTGAAGCTCTTGACAAGTAACCACTTGGTAACTATAATGTAGTTACCAAGTGGTTACTTTAATAAAGGAGATAATTATGGCAGAGGGTACAAAGGAACGAATTTTGAGAATAGCGCTGGAGCTGTTTGCGCAGAACGGCTATCTGGGGACGTCTATGAATGATATTGCAGGGCGGTTGGGATTTACGAAAGCCGCCTTATATAAGCACTATGCCGGCAAACAAGAAATCTTAGATAAGATCGTGGAGCGGATGAACAAGATGGACTATGAGCGTGCCGAGGCGTATGAAATGCTGGAAACGGAACCGGACGGCTTTGCAGAAGCTTATATGCATACACCAATTCAGAAAATTCGCACATACAGCTTTGCTCAGTTTGACCATTGGACAAAGGAACCGTTTTCTTCTAATTTCCGTAAAATGCTGACACTGGAGCAATACCGTGATCCAAAGCTCGCGCAGCTTCACCACGATTATCTGGCGGGCGGTCCGCTGGAGTACATGGCGGCTATCTTCTGTAAGCTGACAGATTCTGATGAGGACGCTATGCAGCTAGCGTTGGAATTCTATGGGCCAATGTATCTTTTATACAGTGTCTACGACGGTGCAGAGGAAAAAGAATCTGTTTCTTCTTTGCTGGCGACACATATTGATCGCTTTATTGCCAAGGTTGAATCTGATTACAGAAACAGGAAAAGAACAACATGAAAGATTAGGCTGTGTTAAATAGGAGGAATCATGGCATCCAGTAAAGAGTATCTTCATTTCATTTTAGAACAGTTATCCGACTTAAACACGGTTTCTTACCGGTCGATGATGGGGGAATTTATCCTCTATTATCGCGGTAAAATCGTCGGCGGGATATATGATGACCGGTTGCTTGTAAAGAAAACAAGATCCGCTTTGAAACTTATGCCTACGGCAATTTGCGATCTTCCGTATGAGGGAGCAAAAGAAATGCTTCTGGTGGATGAAGTCGACAGCAAAGCGTTTCTTGCAAAGCTGTTTGAGGAAATGTACGATGAATTACCCTCACCAAAACAAAGCTAATAAAGCAGAAGATTTTGTCAACGCAAATGACGATATGCGGCAGCAATTGCGCTCGGTTTATGATGATGCATGCATTAGCCTAATGACAGCACCAAAGAGCTTAAAACAAAAAGCAAAACAAAGAAAAGACCTCTTAAAATAAAACAAATCCAGCTTTTACAGACACGCTCTGTAAAAGCTGGATTTTTCGTTATTCATACGCGGCGTTCAGGAACATCGGCTTAATGGCAACCACTTCGTCATGCTCCTCCTGCGATACCTGCACATCGGCGTTGAGTGCTTTGAGGTCGGCTTTGACGATTTCCAACGCTTGTTGCGCTGTCTGTGCGCGGCCTTGGATGATAACGCGCTGCATCCGCTTTAATACAATCGGGTGCGCATATCGAACCGGAACAGGGAAGGCGGGATACTTGCTCAAATATGCTTCCATGTGCTGCTGCGCCTGCTCATCGTACTGCAAGACGGACTTTTTGTTGTTTTTTGCAGTGGGGAGTACACTGAAGCCTGCAAAAGTAAAAATAGCAGCCAAACCAAACAGTGTAAAATAAATGGCAAACGTGCCGTGATGCAGGAAGGAAAAAATGCCGTATGCCAGCGCAGCGAGTCCCAAAATGGTAATTGCCATCGCTGCCCAGCGATAACTTGGGCTGGTGCACTGATAGGCGCGCTTGCGTTTTGCGGATTTGCTCAGATGATCGCTCAGCTCCGGTTTTTGTTCCAGATAGTCAATGGCGCGCTGTAATTCGTCAACTTCCTGTTGAGCGGCGGCAGATAACGTCGGACGCGAGCGTTCTTCTTCAGCTCGCTGTGCTTCGCGCGCAGCAAGCCGCTGTTCTGCCTGCGCACTGACTCTCTTGATTTGCGGCTGTTCCCGTGCAAGCAAGGCCAACAAATCATCCACTTCGCTCTCGTGTTTGAAATTACACTGCTTTTGTTTGCCGTGATCAAATTCAACAACAAGATATGCCATGCTGGCAAACATGCCCTTTCCGGAAAAGCCGCCCTGACTCATAGCAACGCGTTTAAATACGCGCTGGATTGCCTGAAAGGGAACATAGTATTTTCGATCAATGAAAAAACTATTGAGATACAGTGCCTTTTTGCCGACACCGCACGGACCAATTTTCCGACAGGACTTTTTGTCCGGCACCAGTTCCTGATCATCCACGGTAATTCTGCTCAGTGGAGAAGGTTTGAAGATCATAATAACAACCTCGCTTGTATGTGGAATAAGAGAAAACAGCCAGCCGCTGACTATGCAGCAGCTGGCTGAAAAACGCAGATCATGCGGTTATGCTTGAGATGCTTTCGCAGAGTGCTTCTTTGTTGCACGCAGGAAGATAATCAGCAGTACAGCTGCGAAGATGATACCGATTGGGTAAGCAACAGCTGTGTTGTAGATGGTCACGCCGTCAGCCGTCTTGGAGTTAATCAAGCCGCCGAGGCACTCCGGTGCGAGAATGAAGTAGGTGCAGGAAACAGCACTCATGAATGTAGCAGGCACTGCTGTGATCCAGAAATTCTTCTTTTCGGTGAACAGATACATCGAAGCTGCCCACAGTACGATCATAGCCAATGTCTGGTTCGTCCAGCTGAAGTAACGCCAGATAACCGTGTAATCAATTGCGCCGATTGCGTTGCCAATACCAAGGATTGCGCCAACACCCAAAACCGGAATACACAGCTTCAAACGATTCGCATAAGAACCCTGATCAACATGGAACCAATCAGACAGCGTCAGACGAGCGGAACGGAATGCGGTATCGCCGGAAGTAATCGGGCATACAACAACGCCGATCATTGCGAGGGCAATGCCAACACCGCCCATTGTCTTGGAGCATACATCATAGATTGCTGCGGACTGACCTTCTGCCAATGCAGCTGCAAGGCCGGTGCTTACGCCGCCGGTGACCTTGTACAGAGCACAGCCGGCTGCGGCCCAAATCAATGCGATGATGCCTTCAGCGACCATGGCGCCATAGAATACAAAGTGACCCTGTTTCTCACTCTTCATGCAGCGAGCCATCAGCGGGGACTGCGTGGAATGGAAGCCGGAAATTGCACCGCAGGCAACCGTGATGAACATGAAGCTCCAAATCGGGGTGCCGGCCGGATGCATGTTGTACATATGGCTCCAAATTTCAGGAATGGTATAATCCGGATTGGTAAAGATACCAAAGATTACGCCGATTGCCATAATAATCAAGCAAAGACCAAAGATTGGATAAATCTTGCCAATGATCTTATCAATCGAGATAAACGTTGCAATAAAGTAGTAAACCAGAATGATAATCAGCCAGAACAATGTCGTGGTAACGACACCGGACAGACCGCCGTTTTTACACAGCGTAACAATCAGACCGGCAGGACCTACGGCAAATACCGTGCCGACCATAACCAGCAGAACAACGGAGAATACGCGCATAACGTTCTGCATACCGGAACCCAAATACTTACCAGTTACTTCAGCGACGGAACTGCCGTCGTTTCGCTCACTGATCATACCTGAGAAGTAATCGTGAACACCGCCGGCAAAAATCGTGCCGAACGTGATCCAAAGGAATACAACAGGGCCCCACAGAGCACCCTGCATCGCGCCGAAAATCGGGCCAAGGCCTGCAATATTCAGCAGCTGAACCAAAAAGAGTTTCCACTGCGGCATAACAACGTAGTCAATGCCGTCGTTGATGCGCACAGCAGGAGTTTCGCGGTCATCCGGACCGAAGGTATTGTCGACAATTTTTCCATATGTAAGATAGCCGACAATCAGGAGAGCCAGACAAAGAATGAAGCTTAACATAAAAACGACCTCCTTCACATATAAGCAGAGAGCCAGACATTCCGACTGATCCGCTCTGCTTTCTTTACCTGTTATTATAGAATATTTGGGGAAAAAATCAAGAGAAAAATTAAAGAAATTGTAGAAAATATCCAAAGAATTTCGAAGATAGTACCAAAAATTCGAAAATTATCAAAAAATATAGAATTTTGTTTTCCGCGGCATTCTTTTTGTTCCATTTGGAAATTTAAGGCATAATCTGCTTGCCATCCTCTTTGTTAGCTGGTAAAATTTAGATACATAAAGTTATTATCCATACGAAACGATTTTAGCGTCCATTGACAAAAATTACCGGATTGAAATTGACGGCGAAAGAGCAAAGCCGTTTTCTCAACAAGAAAAAGAGAGTGAAAAGGTGATTAAAACAATTCTTGGCGGAATCCTCCTTCAAATACTGAATATGCAAGCGATCTATCATCTAAACAAAGATGCTCATTATGGAAACACAAAAAATTTCTATCGGCACACGACAACCTATGAGCAAGCGCATGCTTGGCTCAAGCCGTTATTTTGCTTTTGGAAGAAACACCATCGCGTGTTGAAGGCAGCGTTATACCTGCAATGGCTTCAGATAGCAGCAATACTCTGCGATTTGATTCTTATCCCAGTAGCAATGATACATGGCTTTTCCGACATTATTAAACTTATCATGATAGGGTCGAACGTTGCCGCAGGTCTATTGATTATAGAGTGCGAGTATAATATTTATATCGGACGATATTAATTAAATACATCCTGCACTTGAATGGGCGGAATGATGATTATTCTACAAAATATGATCTAACTGTAGAATAGAGAAAAATATAAGCAAAACAAGAGCTTATCGGTAAATTTTCGCCGATAAACTCTTGTTTTGCTGTCCTGTAAAGTTATAAGCTTTTACATATATAAGCTCGTATTTTCTCGATTCATACGGAAAAGAACCGCGGAAAACGCGCGATCTCTTTTTTGCTGCTGTTTGGCATCGTCTTACTGTGGCGCAGACGCAAAAGGAAAAAACGGAAAAGAAGGGAATCCGGTGAGGAACATCCTGAACATTGGGAAGTTGTCGAAGAAATTGCTGCTCGTCCTGCTGACCATGCTACTGCTGACAAGCCTCGCTCTCGCAGACGAAGCCATCGACACGACAAAAACCGGAAGCCTCACGATTGAAAAGCGGAAAAAATTTGAATAAAAAGCAGTTTTCAGCCAGCTTGCCATTTGTCACGTTACATGGTAAAATCGAAGCGAGTAGCAGTGGAGTAGAAATTGACAACAGTCGGTAATAACCCATGAATTTACCATTCTTTCTTTGCGAATTTGAAATAGCCGTTAGTGCTTTCTTGTGCCATGAGATAACTCGCGACATTTTACATGGAACACTAGGAATTTCTCAAACGTATGAATACCAAAAAATCGTTCGTGGCTGAAAAATTTGATAGGCTTTTTCCCGTTGCATCCGCTTCGAAAACGCCCTTTCGCTCGAATAATCTATAGCCGAATTGTCCCAAAATCCTGTGATAAAAGAAAAAGTGCGCACACAAGATGAAGATTTTAGAAATGTAAGCTACGTGACAATCTGTTTAGAGCCTTATGCGATTCAATATGACAAGTTACAGGAAAAATTTGAATCTGCACAAGAAATGGAACAGAAAAAACGTTGTTTAGATGAAATGATAACATGGGCGGATGAAATTGCCGAACGAGTTGAAACCGTCCATAACAATAACACTGCGATTGAAAGAGATGATTCTGATGAGAATATTGAATATGTTTCTTTCCTAAATAAAAAAATGGATGCAATATCTGAAAGAATAAAAGAATCAGGAGATCAGCAGTGCATGAAAAAACTTCTTGACATATATGCAAAGTATCCGGTAATACAGAGATAGCTGTACTGCGATTAAGCTGTTATATGAAGCTGGGTGATTTATATGAATGCGGAAATTGAAAGAGAAATTGTTCAAAATTTTGTTCAGAAGAGAAGTAAGGAAAGACTCCGTTGGGAATTAAGCTCACCCAAAAAAAGATTGGGTGGCATGTCTAAAATCAATAAGAGAGAGTATTTGGATGAAAGAAAGATCTATAAAATTCCGCATTGGAGTATAGATGTGTTAATGAAACAGATTTTTTTGTTAGGCGGAACACGTAGAACCTATTATCTTTCATTAGATTCGTACTGTCAAACTGATGATTTTCCAAAAGAAGTGGATATATGCGATGCGATTAGTATGGCAAGACAAGAAATTGGAGGGTGCATACTATATTTTGGCAACGGTATAGGCTATTATCATGAAGGCGAGCCGTATGACACACATCAAGAGTATATTTTATCAGCTAGACCAATAAAACCATTTGTTAAGTAGGTACACATGATCAAATATTTGACTGAGTGGTTACAGTGGAGCTATTATTATGCTCCATTAATTCCGCAGACAAGATATATAAAGCACGTCATTATCCTCATTTTACTTGTTTATATTTTAGCTGTTTTTGATATCCGTGGATTTTTGAACGGAATGTCACTTTTTTATTTGACCAAGCGACAGCGCCAGAAAAAACTCAGAAAATGTTCTTTTAAAGAAAATTTTACCTATAGTAGATGTAGGGACGAAATTCCCAAACCGTGGATGCATTATTATTGGTTTGTTATTAGCATATATCCAATACTAATTCTGTTTATAATACTTATAAATGTATTTTGCAATACAAACCCCGTTGCACAATATGCTGTCCAACTATTAGTAAGAGGAACAGTTTGTTTATCTATAGTTGTAAGCATTCTAATAGAATGTCTATTTTTTAAGATAGGTCATGGATATGCTTACGATCGATGGATTCGAAGTCCGCAAGAACGCAAAAACAATCTCAAATGTCAAAAAAATGCGACAACAGCATTCGTTGTAGCTATTGTCGGACTAATTTTATCTTTCTTGTTCGCTTTAGACGGATTGGTATTGAGCATGATCGGCCTTGTTCTGGCTGTAAGGGCGAAGGTGCAGCAGCGGAGCAAGGCAAATGCCGCATTGGTGATTTCCATCATCGGTCTGGTGTTCGCGGTACTGCATATGGTGGTTGGTGCTGTTTGGGCGGTCGCTTCATAGTGACAAACCAATCCATGATTCTCTCATCAAAAGAAACCGACCAGTTCTCATGTAAGAACTGGTCGGTTTTCATGTAAAGTTATTGTACTTTACATATTGCTCTTTTCGGCAAAGTCACAAGCATAACTGTTCCGTTTTCGGAGCTTTCTTCTGTTTTTACTGTTCCACCGTGGAGCGAAGCGATTTCCCAAACCAACGAAAGTCCAAGTCCTACGCCGCCGTGCGCTCTGCTGCGGGACTTGTCCACGCGGAAAAACGGCTGAAAGATGCTTTCTCTGTATTGTTCGGCAATTCCGAATCCGTGATCCTTTACTCGTATGAGAATCCTGTCTGCTTCATCATAGACGGAAATATGAACCGATGCATCACAGCGATTATATCGTATGGCATTTTCAGTTAAATTGAATATCATACGATACAGTAACGTATCGCTGCCGATTAGCGTACCGTCCCCATCGTATGAAAGCGTGACTCCTTTTTTCTCGGCAAGTGGAGCGAGATCGGTCAAAATTTCTTCAAGCATTGGTGCAAGTTCCACCGTGTCATTACAGGGAACCGTGCGGAGCGCACTCATTTCCAGCAGAATTTTCGTCATCTGCGACATGCGTTCGGTCTGTTCCTGTAAAAGCTTGAGAAATTCTGCGATTTCAGGTTCTGCATCGACATGCTCGACAGCAAACAATTCAATCTGTGCCTGCATGAGCGCGAGCGGCGTGCGCAATTCGTGCGCAGCGTTTCCGGTAAACTGCCGCTGCGCTGTAAAGCCTTCATCCAAGCGGTCAATCATGCTGTTAAAGGAGCTGCTGAATTGTTTGAACTCCGGCAGCACATCTTCGCTGACCTTCATATCAGACAAATTGTTCGGCTGCACATGTTCAATTTGCGCAGCAAAGCTGCGTAAAGGCTTCAGCGCGTGACCGCTGACAAAATATGCGAGTACACCGCCAAACACGGTGACAGCAGCTGTTATGTACCAATTGGTGATTCCGAAGGATTCCTGCACACCGCTTACAATAATCGTGAGTTCTTGATCCAAGTTTTTACTCTGCGGGTCGAACGAATCCGGTTTTCCCTGATCAATGTCACTGTAAGCGGAGATGCCGTCACTGATGGAATCCATATAGTGCTTGCCGGAATAACCGATCAGACAGTTCATGAGCAGGCAGGTCACAGCGATAAGAACCGCGGTCATCAAAGTAATGCGCCATTGCAAAGACAAACGTTTCATTGCTTTTCCTCCATGACATACCCCTCGCCGATGCGATTGTGTATCGGGTCATATCCCAAGGCAGTGCGCAGTTTTTTTCTAAGGGCGGAAATGTGCACGCGGATAGAATTGCTAAAATTGTCCACGCTGCTGTCCCAAACATGTTCGAGAAGTTCTTCCTGACTGATGGGGCGTCCCTGATTGAGCATGAGGTACTCCAAGATTCCCGTTTCCTTGCGAGTCAGAGACAACGGCTCTCCGCAAACAGAAGCCTTTCGCGTTTTTGCATCGAAAGAAAGCTCCGAACAAGTCAAAACAACATCGTTTTGCGTAAAACGTCTGAGCGTCAGGCTGCGTATTCGTGCCGCAAGCTCGTCCAGATGAAACGGCTTTGTCAAATAATCATTGGCGCCCGCATCCAAACCGGCTACTTTATCGGAAACCTCACAGCGAGCGGATAAAATCAGAACTTTGGTTTCCCGATCGGTTTTTCTCAATGTTTTCAAGACCGTCATGCCGTCCTCACCGGGAAGATTGAGATCCAGCACAACAAGATCAAAACGCTCTATCGAGAGCAGTTCCACTGCCTGTTGTCCATCATAGCACGCATCCACACTGTAAGCGAGGCGTTTGAGACTGCGCACAATTGTATCGCACAGGGCTTTTTCATCTTCAACCACTAAAATATGCATATAAAATCTCCTTATACTCCTTGATTGCCATTTCTATTGTAAATTATAACACGGCACGTATAAAATTTTTATTAAGAACCGAAACTTAACAGAGATTTTATGCTTGCCGTGCTATACTAAGCCAGAAAACAGAGGGAGGGATTCAATTGTTTGGAAAGAAAAAAGCATTCTTACAGGGTACACTGTTACTCGCCGGAATGGTTATGCTGTGTTTCGGAGTCATGCGCGGCGAGGTAGATACAGTATTCAGCAAAGCCGTGCGGTTGTGTTTGGAGTGTGTTGGAATTGGATAACAGAAAACCGACTTTCTCACAGCGTTTCAGCCGCGTGCGCGGTTGGATTCAGGCAGGAGCAACGCTGCTCACCAATATACACCTGCCAAACTTCTTTCGAGGCGGCATATATCAGGGCAAAGGAAAATCGGTGTGTGTCCCCGGCTTAAACTGTTATTCCTGTCCGGCAGCATCGGGTGCGTGCCCCATTGGTTCCTTTCAGGCGGTTGTCGGCTCGTCAAAATTCGGGTTTTCTTATTATATAACCGGATTTTTGATTTTGCTTGGCGTACTGCTGGGACGCTTCATCTGTGGATTTCTATGTCCGTTCGGATGGCTGCAGGAGCTACTGCATAAAATCCCAAGCAAAAAATTGTCTACAAAAAAGCTAAAGCCGCTCACGTATTTGAAATATATTATCTTGCTGCTGGCTGTGGTTTTACTGCCTGCGCTTGCAGTCAACGATGTAGGCATGGGCGATCCGTTTTTTTGCAAATACATATGTCCGCAGGGTGTGCTGGAGGGTGCAATTCCGCTGTCCCTTGTGAATGAAGGAATACGCGCGGCATTGGGAACGCTGTTTGTCCAAAAACTTTTTATTTTAATTGCGGTAGTCGCGTTGAGCATCTTGTTTTACCGCCCGTTTTGCAAATGGATTTGTCCGCTCGGCGCGTTTTATGCCTTGCTGAACAAAATTTCTTTGCTCGAAATAAAAATGGACGAACAAAAGTGTGTTTCCTGCGGAAAATGTGCGGCATCGTGCAAGATGGATGTGGATGTCAGAAAGACACCAAACCACGCCGAGTGCATCCGCTGCGGCAAGTGTATCACTGCATGTCCCGCCGAAGCACTATGCTTTCATTACGGCTTCGGCTCATCACACAAGAAGAAAGAACAACAAACCAACGAGATAAACATGGAGGAACAACGATGAAACGATGGAAAATACTCACTGTACTGATGACCTTTGTGCTGGCGTTCAGCCTCACGGCGTGTTCGGCAAACAAAGACAGCAAAGACGCAGCCGATACTTCCGACATTGCTTCGCTGACATCGACGGAGCCGAGCAATTTGGATGAAGCGACCAAACTGCATCAAAAGCTGATGCAAAAAGAGAGCGATATTCTCTCAAGTAATACAAAACTTTGGGAAAAGGTATTTTTGGCAGCGAACAAGAACACCACAATGATTGAGGACGGTACCAACTATGGAGATTTTCTTCTCAGCACGATAGAAGGCGCCAAGGATCAATTTTCCGCAGAGGAGCTGCAAACACTAAAAACCGGCGCTGAGCAGATCAAAGAAATTGAAGGAAAGCTGACCATTCTGGAGCAGAAGTATCCCGACTGCGGAAGCAAGTCCGGCGATGGCGAGAGCGTCGATGCAGAAAGCGCAGGCATGACGAAGGAAAACAGCGAGCTGACGAAATTCCCGAGCTTTACCGGCAAGGATTTGGATGGCAATGATGTAAACAGCAGCGATCTTTTCTCCAAAAACGATGTAACCGTCGTAAATTTCTGGTTTACTACCTGTAAGCCGTGTGTAGAGGAGCTGAAGGATTTGGAAGCCCTGAACACGGAGCTTGCAAAAAAAGGCGGTACTGTCGTAGGCATCAATACCTTTACACTGGACGGAGATAAAGCTGCTATCTCTGAAGCAAAGGATATTCTGTCAAAAAAGGGCGTATCGTATCGCAATGTATGGTTTGACTCCAAGAGCGATGCCGGAACATTTACTTCCGGTCTGTATTCGTACCCGACCACGTATGTGGTTGACAAAAACGGCAACATCATTGGTCAGCCGATTGTTGGCGCAATCACATCCTCGGATCAGGCACAAAAGCTGCATGAGCTCATTGAGCAGGCGATTGCAAGCAGCAACGGATAAATTTCCGGTTTCAAGACAAAACGAGATGGCACCTGCCATCTCGTTTTTTATGCAGAGAAAAGAGAATCACAGACTTGCGAATTGATTTCAGATTCGCTAACCGCCGCGCACTCAATCCTCCAAAGAACGAATTTCATGCTGAATCAATATACCGGCTGCTTTGGCAAGCTGGTCAATGCCTTTGATTCGTGCCAATTCCTTTCCGTAAATCACAGCGGCATGCGATGCAGAGGAGGATTCTCCCATGAAAACAGCAGAAACATGGATGCCCTTTGCGCGCAGCGCTCGAACTTCTGCCGCGGCGTCCTGCACGCCAAACGCATCGCCGTAATCATGCCCGAACGGATTTTCCGAAGAAGCTTGTACACGTAAGCTGTCATTCGGCGAAGCATCCGTCAAAACAAGGAGCAGATGCCGCGGCGCATTCCCCGGAAAAACAGTCAGAAGATCTCCCATTGCACGCAGTGCCAATCCATCTCGATTCCAACCAGAGGAAAAGTATCGGAAGATAGATTGGCTGCTTTTTTCATCAAAGTTCTTTAAAATGCGGAGAACCGTGTATCCGCGCAGGCTGCAAAAACTGGAAACACGCACCGGAATGCTGCATGCAAGCAGACTTTTCGCCAAAATGACTCCCTGCGCCGCGAGAACTTCCTGACAATGCAGTCGAGAAGCGGATGCGTCCAGCAGCAAATCTACAGTAAACGCCGGTTGATTTTCCTCCTCGCTGGCAAGAAACACGCGGCTGTCGTGCAGCAGCGGCACCCGCCAGACATGTGCGGCGTCCAATTGTCCGATGCGGGCAACCCGCGCACGCGGCTGCTGATGAATGAGAATGCAGTTTTGAATTTGTTCTGTCAATCGCAGCACGGCACTGCGGTGCAAATCCAAATTATCCGAATAGTATGCACGATTGCGAACCGCCTGCAGTTCCGCCTGTTCCGCAAGATGCTTGGCTTCTGCCGTTGGCGCTGTTCCCGGTGTCGGCGCGCCGTCGGTAAACCACAGATGACAGCCTAAATGATTTCCCGTGCACAGCTCTTGTTCTGCGCGGTGCAGCTGTTCTGGAGAATACAACGACCGTCCGAAACAGCTCTCGATATATGCGCGGTCCTGCTGTGCGTGCTGCCGCAGTGTCACATGCGCGCGATTTTTCTCCTGCAAAAATCCGTCCTCCTGCGGCGCATCCGCCTGAGAGGAACGAACGACCGTCACGCGGTCTGTTTTGACCAATTGTGCCGGCATTGTTTTTGTAAGCAACTCTGCCAGCTTGCCGGTCACATGGACATGCAGTGCTTTTTTGTGGTGAATCTGCCCGTCAAACAACAGAAAACGCTTATACATTGCGAGAATTTCCGATTCCAACCGTTCTTTGGGCGGAACTTGTTCCGGTGTAAGAGCAGCATACAGAGACTTTTCCCGCGGAGTGAGCATGGATTGTTTGCGGCTTAATACACGGTTCCATCGTGCGGCCTGCATAGTATAAACCAGTTGATTTTTTGCCATCCATTCCTGACGCGACAGCTTATATTCCTGCCCAAAGAAATCGTTCGCATATACGCGGCGCAAATCTGCCAAAATCGGACGCTGCGGCAGTTCCTGCACATAAACAATGTGCTCCAAATACAGCCATGTGAGATCGTCCAGCATGGCTTGGTGTATATCACCGGACCACCTGTCAAACAAAGAGCGGATGACACGTTCTCCATAATACTTATGTACGAGCCCGACCACACAGTTCATATACAGAGCAGGAGAGCCATCCGTGTGCTGTGCCAAAAACAGCGGTTCAAAATCGTAGGTACCAGCGGCACTCCATACCTGATTGGCAGCACGGCGCTGTATCGCGGTATAAGAAGTCGTATCCATCAGTGAAAAATCTCCGAAGCATGCAGCTTTGCCGGAATCCGAGAGGCGATGGTGTCTCGAATCAAATCCTGCTCATACCCGTCAAATGCCTTGTTGGTGATGCCCATATCCAACGCAGCTCCGGCGCAAATGCCCTTGCGCATCAGGCGCAGTGCGTCCAGCATACCGCGCAGATCCAGTGCCTTTGTGGAAATTTCAGAGCTTTCACATTTTTTCTGTAAATCCAAAAACAACAAGGCAAATTGATGCACATATTTGGATGTCAAATCCGGAAACTGCGAGATAAGCAGGCGTTCCAAATCTGCCTGTATCATAGACGGCATTTGAATGACAACAAACCGCGATGTCAGAGCTTCATTTAATTCTCGTGTGCCTGCATATCCATAATTCATCGTTGCAATAAACCGCGTTTCTTCCGCCAAAGGAATGCGGTCATAGCCCGGTACATCAATGGCGCGTCGGAAGTCCAAAACGGCATGCAGCACCGCTAAGGCTTCATTTTTTGCCATGTTGATTTCGTCCAGTATGCCAAATCCGCCGTGCAGCGCACAAGAATAAACCGGACCCGGGCGAAACTGCACCGCACCGTTGACAAAGGTATCTGTGCCAATCAAGGACGCGGCATCCATATTCACATGAAACGAAATGTCCCACTCCGGCCGTCCGAATAGCGCGGCGAGATTTTCTGCCAGCACGTTTTTGCCCGTCGCTTTTCCGCCTGCCAACAACAGATTTTCTCCGCACAGCACGGCAGCAATCGCCTGTTCCCAAATGGGTTTTCCGTAATAGGGAAAACGCGGCACAGGAATCCGCGGCCGCAGTGCCTCCTGCACAGCGTGCATCGCGCGGTATTCCCGTACCGCGTCAAGCAGTTCAGGCTGTATGTTTTCTTGATGAAGAAATTGAAACAAGTCCGACATGTGATAACACCTCACAACGCTCTTTTGATGTTTTTATCATAGCACAAGGAGATGCGTTTGTTAACAAAATTTCGCCTCATTTTGTTATTTTTTGCAGACAAAGCGGCAGTTCCAATCCATGATCTTCCAATACTTGCCGGTTTGTGAGAATTTCTTTTGTTGCACCGTCACAAACCATTTTTCCATTCGAAAGCAAGATCGTCCGTTCACAGATACGATGCAAGTACGCTGAACACGCCTTTCATAATCAACGTGCACATAGACACAGTTGCAGCGCGTCAGCAAGCAATTAAAAACACTGTTTGAAAAACACATACAATAAACGCAAAAGCCGAGAGCCCATCAAGAAGCTCTCGGCTTTTGCGTTACATTCCCCATGCTGCGAGAACAGGGGAGCCGACACAGATATAAATGATAAAGATCCACGCGATACTCAGCGACATGGTGCGCTTACTGTGGGAATCCTCGGCTTGAAACCATGTGATGCGATGAAATAGCAGTGTGTATAAGATATATCCCAAAAATGTTCCCAATGTATTGGTCATCAAGTCATTGATATCGGTCGTTCTTCCGTTAAACAGCTGAGAAAACTCAATGGCCGCGGAAAGGAGAAAACCTGCCTGCACAGCGATTTTTTTGCTGCACGGACGCCATACAATCGGCAGCAAAATGCCAAACGGAATGAATAGAATCGTATTCAACAGCATCCCCATGAAATCGGCATGGTAGAACGGAATGACATTGGTGCCAAACAATTGAATGAGAGAGCCGCCATTTTGCACTTGATACGCGATGTTATCTATTCCTGCCGCGCCGGTCACAGAAAACATCATAGTTAATAACAGGGCCAATAGCTGCCACCCGACAAAGAAGCCCTTGGAACACTGCTGCCGTGCGTGATAGCGGCGGTACACAAAACAGCCCAATAAAAGATACATTGGCAGACCAATGAGATAATACACAAATAAAGAAAGTATCATACCTACACCTCTGTTTGTTTTGTTATAGGCAGTATAACATGGGCGATTTACGGTATTCTTTCTGATTTCTTACAGATTTCTTAAAATTTCCCGCCTGTGCAAACACGAACTGCAACGGCAATGTTCGCAGGATATTCATTGATATTGTTCCACAAATAGAATATAATGTGATTGCTATATTTACAGGAGACTAATGCAGATTGGAACTGCCGTGGTGGTATTGATAACGAGGGAGTGAGATATATGGAGCAATTACTGATTGTTGAAGATGATATCGGCTTGAATCAAGGCTTATGCAAAGC
>JABLTN010083445.1_pt1 | contig 16585 bp, 13 predicted proteins | sample 7160141 | NCBI WGS metagenome assembly JABLTN01 (sample SAMN14651226, study PRJNA627086) | human gut metagenome | isolation source: feces | host: Homo sapiens | reverse complement strand
AGACTGGCGGTAGACAGAAATTAGGCTGTACTCCTACGAGATAGGCAGAGCGGCGGATGAAAGAAGGAAACCAAATCGTATAGAAACGCTAACGCGGCAACGCCGCGCTATGGGCAGTGCAATCGGCAAGCATTGCAGCTCTTCGAGCTGCTCGCCTGCAATGTGAATTTTCTCTGGGAGGGTGTAAGGGAGGGGTATCTCTTTTCGAAAAAGAGATATCCCTCCCTTATCCGCGTCCCCCACACCAGGTGGGAAAAAACCGGAACTTATTGTTCCAAAAGGAACCGTGCGATATTTTCTATTGCAACAGAAGCCTTTCTAATGGGAAACATCTGAAACACATGCCACATCCCCTCGCTGACCTGCAGGCGGCAGGGAACGTTTGCGCGCTTCATCGCCTGATAGAGTTGTTCTGAATCCGAATACAGGATCTCGTGGTCGCCGACCTGGATGAGCGTCGGCGGGAAGCCGGTGAAGTCGGCAAAAAGTGGGGACAGGTCGCTCGAACGGTAGTCTCTTCCTGCGGCGTAGGCGAGGCGCACGGCTTCGATGTACTCGGGCGTGAGCATCGGGTCGATCTCCGCACGCTCTGTATAGGACTGGCCGGACATCGTCATGTCGGTCCATGGGGACATCAGGATGAGCGCGCCGGGGAGCTTGCGGCCCGCCGTCTTGAGGCGGTTGCAGAGCACAAGGGCGAGGTTGCCGCCCGCGCTGTCGCCCGCGAGGACGATATCGCGCGCGCCGTAGCCTTGGAGCATCAGATAGTCCCACGCGCGCAGCGCGTCCTCGACGGCGGCGGGATAGGGGAACTCGGGCGCGAGGCGGTATTCAAAGCTCAGCACATCGTAGCCCGTCGCATGCGCGAGCTTGGACGACAGTACGCGCGAATAGCCGAGGTTGCCGCTCGTGTAGCCGCCGCCGTGGCAGTATAAAATCGCATGGCGGCTGCCGTGGGGGGCCTTGAGCCGCGTCCACGCCGCGCTCATGCCCGAGAGGGCAAATTCCTCGTAATCCATGCCCGTCATCGGCGCAGTCAGCTTGCCGAGTACCTCCTGACTGCGGCGCTGACGCTCAAGCTCTTCGGCGGTCATGCTTTCTGGCGCACCGGCGCTGTGCAGCGCCTTGAGCGCACGCATCAGCGGGTCGAGATGCGCGTTCTCGGCCTCGCTCTTCTTTTTGCGGATGATGCGGAGTTTGGGTTCCATAGCTCCTCCTGAAAAACAAAATTCTTTGAGAGCATGATATCATAATTTCGTAAAAATGCCAAGGAAAAGAGCATCTTTCTTGTAGCGCGCCCCGTTTTGTGCTATAATAAACCCCTTAAGACCGCGCAGAAGGAAAGAGGGAACATCGGATGGCCAAGCCCAACAGCAAATGGTATAAGCTCGACTCCGCGGGCACGCTCTACTCCGCGCTGCAAAAGGAGGAGTATTCAGCCATCTACCGCTTTTCCGCTCTGATGGAAAAAGACGTCGACCCCGCGGCGCTTCAGCGCGCCATCGACCGCTGCATGCCGCGCTTCCCGACCTTTGCCGTGCGCATCCGTAAGGGTGCGTTCTGGTACTATTTGGAGCACAACAGCGCGCCGGGGCCGTTTTTGAAAGAGGACGTGTCCGACCCCTGCCAGCCCGTGCGCTTCAAGGAAGACAACGGCTGGCTCGTGCGCTTTTACTATTACCGCAACCGCATTTCGATCGAGGTCTTCCACGCGCTTTCCGACGGCGGCGGAGCCATCGTCTTCTTCCGCACGCTGCTGGCCGAATACCTGCGCCAGACCGGCGTTGATATCCCTGCGGGGAACGGTGTGCTTGATTTGAACGAGCCGCCGCGCGAGGAGGAGATGGAGGACGCCTATGCCCGCTACGCAGGACACCACGCGCTGGGCCTCCACCGCCAGCCGACGGCGTATCAGAATACCGGCACAAGCGAGCCGTTTTACACGTTCCATGTGACGATGGGCTTCGTGCCGCTCTCGAAGCTGCGCGAGGAGTCGAAAAAGTACGGCGCGTCGATCACCGAATACCTCTCCGCTGTGCTCATTTACGTCATTTTGGAAAAGCAGAAGCGCGAAAAGCCCTACCGCCTGCGCCCCGTGGCGCTGGCCATCCCCATCAATCTGCGCGGCTGGTTCCCGAGCGAGACGCTGCGAAACTTCATTACCACCGTCCGCCCGTATATCGACCCCGCGCTCGGCGACTACACGTTCCCCGAGATCGTCTCGCAAGTGCGGCATTTTATGAAGCTGCACATCAACCGGCAGGAATTGCAGGCGGCGTTCACGGGCAACGTTCGCTTTACGGAAAACTTTTTCCTGCGGCTCATTCCGGTCGTTTTCAAAAATCCCGTCATGGCGCTCAATTACCGCCTGCACGGCGTGAGGCCCTATTCCTGCACATATACGAACCCAGGCGCGTTCACCGTGCCGCCCGAAATGGCTGAGCATATCCGCGGGGCGGAGGTCATTCTGGGACAGGCGACGGTGCCGCGCTGCCACTGCGCGTCCATCAGCTATGGCGACACGATGGAGATCACCTTTGCCGGCACGCAGGCGGAGACGGACACCGAGCGCGACTTTTTCCGCTTCCTCGTGCGCGCGGGAATTCCCGTGCGCGTAGAGAGCAACCGATGAATCGCAGATCGAAAGAAGGGATTTGATGTCATATTGTGTCAAATGCGGCGTGGAGCTGGACGAGGGCGCGGAGCGCTGCCCGCTCTGCGGCACGCCGGCGTGGAAGCCGGATGAGACCGAGCCGCGCTATTTCCCGACCAAGCCGGCCGAGGTGCCGAGAGCATCGCGCAGAGCCGCCGCCGCACTGCTGACGGCGATGCTCGCGTCCGTGTCGCTCTGCTGCGGGCTGCTGAATCTCATTTTGCCGACGGAGCACCCTTGGGCGCTCTACGTCGCGGGCGCGGCAGTGATGCTGTGGATCTGGTTCGCACTGCCGATGCTCGTGCGCGGCATCCCGATCTTCTTCCGACTGACGGCGGACGTCGCCGCCATCGGCATTTACGTGTGGATCATCTCCGTTGCGCTGCACGGGGGGCGCTGGTTCCGCGGGCTCGTGCTGCCGATGCTCGGCTGGGCGTGCGTCGTCGTATTCCTGCTGAGCTTTCTGCTGCGCGACGGCAGGCGCTCACGCCTTTCTTCCATCGCCATGTGCATCGGCGCGGTGGGCCTGATGGCGATGGGCGTCGAATACTGCCTTGACCGGTATTTTCTTGAGGTGTGGCAGCCGAGCTGGTCGCTCGTCGTGCTTGTCATCTGCATCGGGCTCATCATCCCGCTGCGCATCGTGCGCCGCGTCCCGTCGCTCCGCGAGGAAGCGCGCAGACGCTTCAATATGTGAAACCTGCTTCTGAAAATGGAAAACCCGCCCTGACGCTTTTGCGTCGGGGCGGGTTTTGTGATGTTTGCTTACAGCAGCAGCCAGCTGAGCACCATGCCGACGAGCAGTGTGATCCCGGCGGTGAGCAGGACGAGCAGAAGCTTCTGATAGGGCCGCTTGCCCGCTTCGACCTTTTGCTCGATCTCATCGAGCTTTCTGCCCTCGCTGAAGGCCAAGATCTCCCTGTAGGACTGGACGTTGTTCGCCTTTTTGATGCGCTCGAGCCGGAGGGCAAAGTACATCGCGCTGCCCCAGAGCAAAAGCTCCGGAATGAGGCCGTAGAGGCCGAACCACTTGATTAGAGGCACGGGCAGAATGATCGTGGCGGCGAGCAGAATGGCGTAGATGATGCCGTCGCGGTTCATGGCCCTGACGTCGGCGGCGTTGACTTCCTGTTTCATGGTTTCCAAATCTCCTTTGATGAGTTGGTCGAGCGAAACATCGAAGAGGGCGCTGAGCAGGAGCAGGCTGTGGATATCGGGGTAGCTCTTGCCGGTTTCCCAGTTGAAAACGGTCTGGCGCGTGACGTAGACCTTTTCCGCCAGCTCCTCCTGCGAAAGCGAGAGCGCGGCGCGATGTGCCTTGATCTGATTACCGAGTTCCATAAGTGCCTCCTGTGCGTTTCGTTCGATCTGCCCAAGGGTAGCCAAAACGGGAAAGTTTGTCGAGCAAAGCTGCTTTACATGAGGAAAAATTGCTTGTCAAAAGATTTTGACAAGCGCCTTTTCGCCCCGATATCAGCGGCTTGCCAGCTTTTCGCGCAGCCTTGCGATGCTTCGCTGCGGGGCGTCGATGGCTTCGCCCTGCGTTTCGTGCCAGTCGGCCTTTTCGATGGCGATGACCTTTTCGTAGTAGGAGATCGCCGTTTCATAGTCACCACGAATTTCGCAGATCTGCGCGATGGCCTCGGCAGGGTCGACAAAGCGCGGGGGCGGCATGAGCGCCATCGCCTTTTCATAGTCCGCGATGGCCTCGTCGTAGTGAGCGAGCTTGGCGAGCTCGCTCGCGCGCATAACGTAGACCTCCCACGTGTCGGGATACTTTGCGCACATGGCCTCCCACTGCGCGAGCGCGTCGTCGGTGTGCCCCTCCTGCAAAAAGATACAGCCGAGGTAAAAGTCGTCGTTGTAGGTCGGCTTCAGGCGGTGCATTTTGTCCAAGACCTCGCGCGCCTCCGCGCAGCGGCGGTCGGCGATGAGAAGGTCCAGAAGCCACAGGTGCGCGCTGTGGTTCTCCGGATGCGCGGCGAGAAACTCCTGATAGAAGGCGATCGTGCGGTAGTGGTTCGTCGCGTTCCAGTCGAGGTACGCGCCGTGCTCGGCGTCGAAGATGGCGTTGTGTGCCTCCTTGCAGTCGGGATTCAGTGCGAGCGCCTGACGCGCGAGGGGAGAGGCGAGGTCATTGTATTCCCGAGCGCGCTTGCAGTAAAGCTCTGCGAGCAGCAGCGTCGCGCGCGGGCGCGTTTCCTCCTCGCGGCACTTTTCCTGCAAAAAGTGCTCCTCTTCGTCAAATTCCTGCTGTGTGAGAAAGCGCTTGTCCCAGAGCATATTGTCGATGCGGGCAAAGCGGCTCTCGTCCGTGAGGGAGAAGAGCGAGTCGATGCTCGTTCCCAGCGTGACGGACAGCGCGGGCAAAAGCTGAATATCGGGAAGCGAGCTGCCGTTTTCCCACTTGCTCACGGCCTGCGCGCTCACGTGGAGGGCTTTTGCAAGCTGCTCCTGCGTCATGCTTTTGGAGAGGCGCAGCATTTTGATCTTGCTGCCGATGTCGATGTTCATAAAGGCAAAACTCCGTTTCTATAAAGTGCGGACGTCCTTGATGAGTTCAGTATAGCCGATTGCAGGAAAACGCGCAATGGAGGGGAAGTTTTGCGCGCTCAAACGGCGGTTGAGCGCAAAAAGGACGGAAGATGCTTTTCTTCCGTCCTTTTTATGCAGTTCCAGTCGAATCAGTCGCCGACGCCGGGGTTCAGAACCTTGCCGACGTTCCACAGGTGCGCGACCTGCTGCGCGGCGGCCAGACGTTCCTCGGGGGACTCGTAGCTTGCGTGCGCGGTCTGCGCGCCGCAGTCGACACAGGTGACATAAACGCACCAGCCCTGCTCATCCTCCACCGTACCGGTGCCGCGGCAGTAGGGGCAGTCCTGCAATTCGATCTCATAAATCGGGTCCATGGTATCATCCTTTCCTACCGCGCAAAATTGACAGTTTGCGCGGAAATAACCTAATGACCGTAGTATAGCAGGGAAACGGGCGCTTTACAAGCAAGAAAATAGCAAAAATGGGGCGCTCGCAAGCGCCCCGCTTTTTACACGTTTGACGACGGAACAGGAAGCTGGTACTTTTCCACGTAGGATTCGTACGTCTGCTGGAAGCTGCCGTCGGCAGTCTTGGCCTGGCGCAGCGTTTCGTGCAGGTTGAGGTTATGCGCACGGGCGTCGATGACGCAGCCGGCGATGTTGGAGCAGTGGTCGGATGTGCGCTCAAGGTCGGTCAGAAGATCGGAGAGGACAAAGCCAGCCTCAATGCTGCAATGGCCCTGCTGCATGCGCAGGATGTGGCGCGTGCGCATCTGCTCTTTGAGCGTGTCGATGACCTGCTCGAGCGGCTCGACCTGTTGGGCGAGCGCGACGTCCTGCGAGGAGAAGGACTTGAGCGAGAGCGAAAGGATCTCGCGGATGGCGGAGGTGAGAATGGCGAGCTCGTTGAGGGCGCTGCCGGAGAACGTGAGGCCCTTTTGCTCCATCTCCTCAGCGGAGGAGAGAATGTTGACCGCGTGGTCAGAAATGCGCTCAAAGTCGCCGATGGTCTTTAAGAGTTCGGTCGCCTCCTCGCTCTCGTCGCGGCCCATTTTCTGCGTGCTGAGCTTGACGAGGTAGGTGCCGAGGATATCTTCATAGTGGTCGCAAAGCTCCTCATCGTCGCGGATGCTCTGGGCGAGCTCGGGCGTGTTGTGGTCAAGGGCGGTGAGAGCGTTGTTCAGCGCGCGCACGGCGCAGTCCGCCATTTCGCGGGCGACGGCGCGGCTCTGGCGAAGGGCGAGGGACGGGGTGGGGAGAAGACGCTCGTCGAGCTCGGTCGTCTTTTCACCCTGCGTCTGGGGATCGTCGGGGACGATGCGGCAGGCGAGCTTTTCAAGAAGGCCGCCCGCGGGCAGGAGCATGGCGGTGCAGAGGACGTTGAAGACCGAGTGTGTGACGGCGATGCCCGCCATGGTGGCGGATTCATCCAGCAGCGCGGGCGCAAAAGCCGCGCGCACAATGCAGAAGACCGTCAGCAGCACGACAACGCCGATGACATTGAAGAGAAGGTGAACGACCGCGGCGCGGCGGGCGTTTTTGTTCGTGCCGATGGACGACAGCATGGCCGTGACGGTCGTGCCGATGTTCTGGCCCATGATGATGGGAATGGCCGCGGCATAGCTCACCGAGCCTGTGACGGCGAGCGCCTGCAAAATACCGACGGACGCGGAGCTCGACTGGATGATGGCCGTGAGCAGCGCGCCGGCGAGCACGCCGAGGAGGGGATTCTGAAAGGCAACAAAGAGATTCGTGAACGCGGGGACGTCCTTGAGGCCCGCGACCGCGCCGCTCATCGTCTCCATGCCGAACATGAGCGTGGCAAAGCCGAGCAGGATCATGCCGGTGTCCTTTTTCTTGTTGTCCTTGCAGAACATGTAGTAGATGATGCCGATGAGCGCAAGGACGGGAGTGAAGGATGAGGGCTTTAAGAGCTTGATCCAGAAGTTGCCGGAGTCGATGCCGCCAAGGCTCAAAAGCCAGGCCGTGACGGTCGTGCCGACGTTGGCGCCCATGATGACGTTGATGGCCTGACGCAGCGTCATCAGGCCCGAGTTGACAAAGCCGACCACCATGACCGTGGTGGCGGACGAGCTCTGGATGATGGCCGTGATGCCAAGGCCCGTTAAAAATCCGGCGAATACGCTGCCGGTCATCCTGTCGAGAAGAGAGCGGAGCTTGCCGCCCGCGCGGCGCTCGAGCGCCTGGCCCATCAGGTTCATGCCGAAGAGGAACAGGCACAGCCCGCCGATCATCGTGAGCACATTGAAAATATCCATATTTTCTATCTTTCCTTTTTTCTTTTTTGAGACTCTATCTATAACCAAAATACAGTTTACGCGAGAAATGTCAAAACTGCCAGAGGAGAATTGTAAAATCTATGTAAAATACACAGCAGCGACGGAATGCGGCGTGATTTGTGTCATGTTGCACAGTTTTTTCCGCATGAACTGGAAAAAAGTGCAGACACTAAGCGCAGCATTCGCCGCGGCGTCTGCCTCCGCGGCAAAAAGCAACTTGAAATGTCGGAGGAATCGTATGAAAAAAGACTTTATCGACACCAATGAATTCACAAAGCAGGAACTGCTCGACATCATCGACTTGTCGCTCGCCATCAAAAAGGCCATTAAGGCGGGCTACTATCCGCCCCTGATGCGCAACATGACGCTCGGCATGATCTTCCAGCAGTCCTCTACGCGCACGCGCGTCTCGTTTGAGACCGCGATGAGCCAGATGGGCGGGCACGCGCAGTATTTAGGCCCCGGTATGATCCAGCTCGGCGGGCATGAGACCATCGGCGACACGGGCAAGGTACTCTCAAAGCTTGTCGATGTCGTGATGGCGCGCGTCATCGAGCACAAGACGATCGAAGAGCTCGCAAAAAGCTGCACCATCCCCGTCATCAACGGTATGTCGGACTACAACCACCCCACGCAGGAGATCGGCGACCTCTGCACGATCGTGGAGAACCTTCCGCAGGGGAAAAAGTTAGAGGACTGCAAGGTCGTGTTCGTGGGCGACGCGACGCAGGTGTGCGCGTCGCTCGGCTTTATCACGACGAAGCTCGGTATGCACTTTGTCCAGTACGGCCCCCAGGGCCACCAGCTGAATGAGCAGCACAAGGAGATCATGAAGAGGAACTGCGCGCTCTCCGGCGGCAGCTACCTTGTCACCGATGACCGCGAGAGCGTACGCGGCGCGGACTTCATCTATACCGATGTGTGGTACGGTCTCTACGAAAACGAGATGCCGAAGGAAGAGCGCGTGCGCGTCTTCCACGACTATCAGGTCAACCGCGAGCTGATGCAGCTGGGGAACCTTGGCTGCAAATTCATGCATTGCCTGCCCGCGACGCGCGGCGAGGACGTGACCGACGAGGTCGCCGACAGCGACGCCTCCCTCTGCTGGGAGGAGGCAGGCAACCGCCTGACGGCCATGCGCGGCCTTCTTGTCTACTTTACACGCTGCCGCAAGGAGCCGAGCGGTCTTCAGATCGCGGCGGCGAAGGAGGAGCTTGACAAAGTGCTCTGCGACAAGCTCGGCTGCGTCGAGGCCTACTGCGGCGTTTCGAAAGCGGAAAAGAGCTGAGATAAGCCATGGAGAAGAATCAATTCCGGCTCGCAGACGTCATTTTGTCGGTCATCTGCGTGGTGTTTGTCGCCGAGGCGGCGGCGCCGGTCGCGTCGATCGGCAACAGCCAGTATTTCTGGTGGATCTTTATGATATTGGCGTTTCTGCTGCCCTACGGCCTCATCGCCGCCGAGCTCGGCACAGCCTACGCGGGCGACGGCGGGCTCTATGACTGGATCCACGCGGCGTATCCGGACGGCAAGTGGGCGGCGCGTGCCTCGTGGTACTACTGGATCAATTTTCCACTGTGGATGGCGTCGCTCGCGGTGATGCGCCCCGAGCTTATCACATTCATCACGGGGCGGAGCCTCGGGATGTTCGGCTCGCTCATCGTGGAGCTTCTGTTCATCTGGATCGTCACGCTCATCGCGTGCTATCCCGTGTGCGACAGCATCATTATCCTGAACGTGAGCGCTGTCATCAAGATCGTGCTGGCGCTGCTGGTCGGCGGGCTCGGCGTGTGGTATATCAGCCGTTACGGCTTTGTCAACGACATGTCGGCGCGGACATTTCTGCCGTCGTTCGACTTAAACAGCCTCTCGTATATCTCCGTCATCATCTTCAACTTCCTCGGCTTTGAGGTCGTGTGCACGTACGCAAACAACATGAGCGACCCGAAAAAGCAGATCCCGCAGTCCATCGTGACCGGCGGCATCGTCATCGCGGCCATCTACCTCTTCTCGGCGTTCGGCATCGGCGCGGCAGTGGATGTGCGTGAGATCAGCGTGGATTCGGGGCTTATCGACGCGGTGTCGCTCATTCTGGGCGGCAGCGGCGGCGTGCTCGTGGGCGTGGTGGCGCTTTTGTTCCTCGTGACGCTGTTCGGCAATATGATCTCGTGGTCGATGGGCGTCAATTCGACGGCGGCGCTGGCGGCGGACCACAACGACATGCCGCGGGTGTTCGCCAAGCGCTGGGCAAAGAACGACATGCCCGTCGGCGCGGCGGTCACGTCGGGCGTCGTCGCCTCGTGCGTGTGTGTTTTGGGCGTGCTCATCGAGATGGCGTCGCCGGACTCGTCACTCTTCTGGAGCTTTTTCGCGCTGAATCTCGTGATGCTGCTTTTGAGCTATCTTCCCGTGTTTCCGGCGTTTTTGAAGCTGCGGCGCGAGGATGCGAAGACGCCGCGCCCGTTCCGCGTGCCGGGGTCTGACACGGCGCTCAAATGGATCGCCTACGTGCCGATGGTGCTCATCGTCATTTCGATCATTTTCACTGCGGTCCCGCTCTCGTTTGACGCAGAGACGCTTGCGAGCTTTCTGCCCATTACGATCGGGTCGATCCTCAGCGTGGCGATCGGCGAGGTGCTGATCGCGCTGCGCGGGAAAAACGCGCGCAGCTAAGTACGGTTTCATCATAAGGAGACAAAGTTATGGCAAAACGAATCATCGGCACAACGCCGAAGCAGGACGGGTATCGCATGCCCGCCGAATTTGAGCCCCAGCAGGGCGTGTGGATGCTCTGGCCCGAGCGAAACGACAACTGGCGCGACGGCGGAAAGCCCGCGCAGAAGGCCTTTGCGGATGTTGCCAAGGCCATCGCAAGATTTGAAAAGGTCACGGTCGGCGCATCCGTGCGCCAGTATCAGAACGCGCGCGCCAAGCTCCCCGAAAATATCCGCGTCGTGGAGCTCGAGAGCGACGACGCGTGGGTGCGCGACTGCGGGCCGACGTTCCTTGTGAACGACAAGGGCGGTCTTCGCGCGGTGGACTGGGAGTTCAACGCCTGGGGCGGACTCGTCGACGGGCTGTATTTCCCCTGGGACAAGGACGACCAGATCGCGCGCAAGATCTGCGAGATCGCGGACGTGGACAGCTACCGCACAGAGGGCTTCGTGCTCGAGGGCGGTTCCATTCACGTCGACGGAGAGGGCACAGTGCTGACGACTGAAATGTGCCTGCTCTCCGAGGGCCGCAACCCCGATAAGAGCAAAGAAGAGATCGAGCAGATGATCTGCGACTACCTCGGCTGCGAGAAGGTGCTGTGGATCAAGGACGGCATCGACCCTGACGAGACGAACGGGCACATCGACGACGTCGCGTGTTTCATCGCGCCCGGCGAGGTCGCCTGCATCTGGACGGAGGACAAGAACCATCCGTTCTACGAGCAGGCGCAGGCGGCTTACAAATTCCTGAGCGAGGCGACGGACGCCAAGGGTCGCAAATTAAAGGTCCACAAGCTCTGCCTGACAAAAAAGCCGTGCTTACTCGAGGGCGCGGATACCATCGACGCTGTGGAGGGTACTATCCCCCGCGAGGACGGCGAGGTCAGCATCGCGTCGTATATGAACTTTTTGATCGTCAACGGCGCGGTCATCTTGCCGCAGTACGGCGACGAAAACGACGCAGTCGCCATCGAACAGGTGCAGAAAATGTTCCCCGACCGCGAGGTCGTGGGCGTGCAGACGAAGGAGGTCGCCTTCGGCGGCGGCAATATCCACTGCATCACCCAGCAGCAGCCTGCGGTGAAGAAGTAGAAAGAGCGCCGTCCGTGCAATAAATGTACGGGCGGCGTTTTTATGGTGCTTATGCAGTCTGCTCGCGGGCAATGCGGATGAATTCCGAGAGCACGCTCCACGGATACGAGCGGCTCAAGTACCCAAAGCAGATGGGATAGGACGCCTCGGGGCAGAGCGGGAGAATATGCAGGTGCGCAAGCTGCGCGGGCGAGAGCGCCGTGTGCAGCAGATTTTCCGGGCAGAAGCATGCGCCGACGCCCTGCTCGCAGAGCGCGAGCAGCGTTTCGACGTTTTCCGACGTCGCTTTGCTGACGGGCGAGACGCCCGAGGAGCGCAAAAGTCCGCGCCCGATGCGCCCGCCGATGTCCTCCGCGGAGCCGAGGACAAAGGGGCAGCCGCGCAGGGCGCTCAAATTTCCCGCGGCGATCTCGCCGCGGTGCGTGTCAAGGTCGATGCCGCACTGCGCGAGCAGTCCATCAGACAGACACAGCACGATGTGCTCCAGATAGTAATCCTCAAGCACCACGCCGGGGAGCGTGTGTGGAAAGCCGGCGATGGCGAGGTCAATGCCGCCGCTGAGCAGCGCCTTCTGGATCGCGTCGTTCGAGCCTTCGAGCAGCGTGATCTCGACATTCGGGTATCTGCGCTGAAGGACGGGGATCAGGTGCGGCATGATGGCGCGGCCGCGCGTATAGGCGATGCCGACGCGCAGCTCGCCTTTCTGATTTTCGGAGATGTCGCAGAATTCGCGCTCCATGGCCTGGCGCGTCTGGCCGATGGATTCGGCATAGTGCAGAAACGTGCGGCCTGCGTAGGTGAGCTCAAGCGGCGTGCGGCGCACAACGAGCGTGCAGTTCAGCTCGCGCTCTAAATTGGCAATGTGCGATGAGAGTGATTGCTGCGTGATGTGCAGCGCTTCGGCGGCGCGGGTAAAGTTTTTCTCCCGCGCGAGCACGAGAAAATAGTCAAGAGAATGGAAATTCATGGGAACGCTCCTTTTACAGCTGTTTCTTGTAGAATATATCAATTTTAACAGTTTTACAAGCGCGAAGGCGGCAATTATACTGTGGGCAGTGGGTGCGGACGGCAGGAAAAAGATTCCCTTTTTCCGCCGTGTGTGCTAAGATAGCGATACTGTGTTAAAAAGGATAGGGAGGACTTGGATGGCTGCGATCGTTTTATTCTGCCTTGCGCTGCTCGTGTGCATCGTGCTGAGGACGAATATCCTCTACGCGCTCCTGGCGGGGCTTGTGATCTTCACGCTGTACGGCAAAAAGCAGGGCTTTTCGTGGAAAGAGCTCGGGAAGATGATCTGCTCGGGCGTGAAGACGTCGGCAAGCGTGCTGCTCGTCTTTCCGCTGATCGGAATTCTGACGGCGTTCTGGCGCGCGTGCGGCACGCTGCCGTTCATCATCTGCTGCGCCGTTGACCTCATCCGGCCGGAAATTCTGCTGCTGATGACGTTTTTGCTGAATTGCGGCGTCTCGATGCTGACAGGCACGGCGTTCGGCACGGCGGCGACGATGGGCACCATCTGCGTGAGCGTCGGCATTTCGATGGGCATGAACCCCGTGCTGCTCGGCGGCGCGATGCTTTCGGGCGTATACTTCGGCGACCGCTGCTCGCCGGTCTCGACGAGCGCGCTGCTCGTGAGCGAGCTGACGGAGACGAACATTTACGACAACATCAAGCGCATGCTCAAGACGGCGCTCGTGCCGTTTCTTCTGAGCTGCGGCGTCTATGCGGCGCTCGGCATGGTGAAAAGCGGCAGCGGCGCGGTGGGCGAGCTGTGGTCGCTCTACGGGCGCGAGATGACGCTTCACTGGGTCATGTGTCTGCCGGCGGTGCTTATTTTGATCCTGTCGGTCCTACGCGTGAACGTGAAAAAGGCGATGTCGGTCAGCATTTTAGCGGCGGTCGTGCTGTGCATTTTTCTGCGGCATCTGGACGCGGTGACGATCCTCAAGACCGCAATCTTAGGCTACACGGCGTCGGACGCCGAGGTCGGCGCGATGCTCAACGGCGGCGGCATCATTTCGATGGTGCGCGTGGCGCTGATCGTGATGATCTCGTCGGCGTATTCCGGTATTTTCCGCAGGACGGGGCTGCTCGACGGGCTGTGCGGGCGTGTGACGGCGCTGCGCGACAAAACGTCGCCCTATGCCTCGATGCTGCTGACGGCGGTTCTGGCGAGCCTTCTCGCCTGCAACCAGACGTTGACGATCATCCTGACACACCAGCTCTGCGCGCCGTCGCAGAAGGATAAAGAAGAATTTGCCATCGACCTTGAAAACAGCGCCGTCGTCGTCGCGCCGCTGATCCCGTGGTCGATCGCGGGGGCGACGCCGCTATCGACCGTCGGCGCACCGATGACGGGCATGGCGTTTGCGTGCTTTTTATACATCCTGCCGCTGTGCGAGCTCGTGCGGCGGACAGCGCAGCAGCGCGCGGCGAAAAAAGCCGCCGCGCAGAAATGAGAAAGGAAGTTTGCATGAACGGAAAGACGTTACTGGCGGAAGCCATCGAAATGAAAGATGAGATCGTCGAGAACCGGAGAGCGATCCACCGCGCGCCGGAGGTCGGCGCGCACCTGCCGCAGACGGTTCAATTTGTCGAAGAAAAGCTGCGATTGCTCGGCTATGAGCCGCGCGAGCTGGGCGGCGGCGTGGTCGCGGAGCTCACGGGCGAAGACATGGGGCGCTGTATCCTGCTGCGCGCCGACATGGACGCGCTCAAGGTGCGGGAGAAGACCGACCTGCCGTTCCGTTCGGAAAACGGCAGCATGCACGCCTGCGGACACGATATGCACGCAGCCATGCTGCTGGGTGCGGCAAAGCTGCTCAAGGCGCATCAAAGCGAACTCAAGGGCACGGTGAAGCTCGTCTTCCAGCCCGACGAGGAAGGCTTCACGGGCGCGAAAGCGATGCTTAAGGCCGGTGTGCTGGAGGCGCCGGAGCCGCAGGCGGCGATGGCGCTGCACGTGAACTCCGGGACGCCGTCGGGCCTGGTGCTGTGCGGCAAGGGAACGTTTATGGCGGGTTGCACGCTGTTTCGCATCACGGTCAAGGGTGTCGGCTGTCACGGGGCAATGCCGGAGACGGGCGTCGACCCAATCAACATTGCCGCGCACATCTACCTTGCGCTTCAGGAGATCACGGCGCGCGAGCTGCCCGCAAAGACGCCCGCCATCGTGACAATGGGCAAATTCAGCGCGGGGCACGCGCCGAATATCATCCCGCAGGAGGCCGTGATCGAGGGCACGATCCGCACGTTCGACCGCGACGTGACCGCGCTGATCCTGCGCCGCATCGGTGAGATCGCGGACGCGACAGCCAGGGCCTTCCGCGGCAGTGCGAGCGTCGAAGAACTCGCGAGCGCGCCGCCGCTCAAAAACGACGAGGCGCTGACCGAGCAGATGGCACGCTGCGCCGAAATGCTGTTCGGCGAGAAGAGCGTCTACCGCCTGCGTGAGGGCGGGATGGGCTCGGAGGACTTTGCGTCCTACACCTACGAGCTGCCGTGCGCGTATCTGTTGCTCGGCGCGGGCACGGCGCAGGAGGACGCGCGCTACGGAAAGCCCATGCACAACGAGAGCGTCGTCTTCAACGAGAACATTTTACCGCGCGGGAGCGCACTGCTCGCCTATGGCGCGATGCAGTGGCTCGAAGACCGGCAATAAAAAAATCCGCTTACGAATTTCGTAAGCGGATTTTTTATAATCGGTTGTCGATGACTTAGCCGACGAGCGCCTCGGTATCCATGGCGATCATGAGCTCCTCGTTCGTGGGGATGAGGAGGACGGTGACCTTGGAGTCGGGCGCGGAGATGACGCGTTCTTCGCCGCGGACCTTGTTGGCGTCCTCGTCCATCTTGACGCCCATGAACTCGAGGCCGGAGGCGATGGCCATGCGCTGGGAAGCGCTGTTCTCGCCGACACCTGCGGTGAAGATGATGGCGTCCACGCCGCCCATCGCGGCGGCATACGCACCGATGAGCTTCTTCACGCCGTAGTTGAACATATCGACGGCAAGGCCGGCGCGCTCATTGCCCTGCTCGAAGGCCTCTTCGAGATCGCGGAAGTCGGAGCTGACGCCGCTGACGCCCATGACGCCGGACTTCTTGTTGAGGACATTGACCATCTCCTTGATGTCCATGCCGTACTTGTTCATCAGGTACTCGAGGATACCGGCGTCAATGTCGCCGGAGCGGGTACCCATGGGAAGACCGGCGAGCGGGGTGAAGCCCATGGAGGTGTCGACGCTCTTGCCGCCCTCGATCGCGGTGACGGAGGAGCCGTTGCCGAGGTGGCAGGAGATCAGCTTGAGCTGCTCGATGGGCTTGCCGAGCATATCGGCCGCGCGCTGGGAAACATACTTGTGAGAGGTGCCGTGGAAGCCGTAGCGGCGGACCTTGTCCTTCTCATAGTACTCATAGGGAAGAGCATAGGTGTAAGCCACGGGAGGCATGGTCTGGTGGAAGGCAGTGTCGAACACGGCGACCATGGGCACGCCGGGCATGAGCTCCTGGCAGGCCTTGATGCCGATGATGTTGGCGGGGTTGTGGAGCGGGGCGAGGGGAGTGCACTCCTCGATTGCCTGCATGACCTCGTCGGTAATGACGACGGACTTGGCAAACTTTTCGCCGCCGTGGACGACGCGGTGGCCGACAGCGTCGATCTCCTTCATAGAGCCGATGACGCCGTTCTTCTCGTCGACGAGCGCGTTCAGCACGGCCTGGATGGCCTCGCTGTGGGTGGGCATGGAGACGGAAGCGGCCTTGATGGCTTCCTTGCCGGGAAGCTGGGGCTTATAGGTGAACAGACCGTCGATGCCGATGCGCTCGCACAGACCCTTCGCCAGCAGCTCGCCTGTGGTGGGGTTGAGCAGCTGATACTTCAGGGAAGAAGAACCTGCGTTGATGACCAGAACATTCATAAGTATACTCCTTTTTCCGAGGGCGCTTGCATTGCGCCCGAATTTCCGATAAAATAAGAATCAAATTGATCGGATGTATAATTCGATACAAAATATATTATAACAACTTTTTTTGCAAAGACAAGTAAATTTAACAAAACGTAACTCTTTTGTAACCGCTTTGAGAGGACTTCCATGAGGGTATTTGGTATAATATGCGAATATAATCCCTTCCACCGCGGCCACAAGTGGCAAATTGATGAATTGCGCCGTCTGGCAGGCGAGGAAGAGTGCGCGGTCGTGTGCGCGATGAGCGGCGATTTTGTCCAGCGGGGCGATTTTGCCATTGAACGCGCGCATGCGCGCGCCGAGGCTGCCGTGCGCGGCGGGGCAGATT